>Ga0210059_1009893_pt1 | contig 14799 bp, 13 predicted proteins | sample Ectturendosymbi2_FD_188042 | JGI IMG/M metagenome (GOLD analysis project Ga0210059, IMG submission 188042) | Ecteinascidia turbinata endosymbiont from Florida, USA - Sample 2 (SPAdes) (version 2) | ecosystem: Host-associated > Tunicates > Ascidians > Unclassified | place: Key West, Florida...
TTGTAAGAAGGCTGCAGTACCAATTTACAAGGTCTTGGTAAGACCCGGCCGAGAGTCGAACTCCCGACCTACCAGCACCGAAGCGGGCGCACTTACCACCAAAGAGCAGTGTCAAGAACACTTAATAGCGACAACAACAAGAAGGCTCGCTCGACACTCGCCGTGAAAGACAAACAACAACTGCCCGGAGCTGTTGTGGCAGCAATCAACGTTCCGCGAAGAAACAAATTAAGGGCGAGGCAACAACACACGAATCTCCACTGATACATCACTATGTATCACTTAAGGACCGCAAAGTCACATGTGGGGCTTGGATTTTGCCCAATCATTACTTGCCAACCGATTGTGTTAGAGAGCTGTACAAACGCTCTAAAGAAGCTGAAAGTGCATAGGTTCGATTTTAAAACATCCGGGAAATTTTGGGTTTGAACATTCTTTGGTGTGATGTCAAGACTGAAGGAGGTCAAGGGGTTTTTGGATGACGGCATCAGGGGCTGAAAGAAACAATCATGTAACACTTTACTTGATTTGTGGAAAAGAAACGCTTCTTCTAGCCCTTGATTAGCCATCTAGCCTTAGTGGTAGACAAGTTATATCCAAAACCGTAATTAAAGAATTAATCAAATTAATAAACATCCGAGCCACAAATGCGGTTTTGAGGTTCTTAAAAAGTTTTAAGTCAAAAAACAGCAAAGCATTTTTCGTGGGACGTTTGTGCGGGGAAATATTTTATGTTGGAAAATGTTTTTATCGTTAAAACTGAAAGCATGAAACACGCTGCAACTTGTTTTCTGCATCTCTAAACGTTTTGTAAAACCTATTGCTTGAATCTGCGCACATTCCGAAATGACCACATAAGAACATAAGCTCGTTTCTAGAGATTGGTGGCATTCTGGTAGGCACCTTGTACATATTCAAGTGCATGTTGAAGAAATGCTGCTGCCAGTAATTTACCAAAACGCTCTGCTAATCACTTCCAATTCGAATAAAAACAGTTTCCCATTGAGCATCGAGTGCATCTCTCAGCTTCACCTGCTTGCGCGCGACTCTCCATTACAACTAAATACGTTTCGAACAACATCAGACTTGGGCCTTTCTACTTTTTGCCATTTTCTTGAACAGCATGATACTCGCGCACATTAGTTATGAATATCGTTAAACTGCCATTTGCAGCAGTTTTGTTGGAAGTTGTCGTAGATTAGTGATTAAGCACTGGTGTTATTTTTCTGCAGATATTGTAAAATTAGCTTTAATCTTCATTTTAAGACAAGTGAACCAGTTAAATGTTTAGTGTAACAACTTGCCTTTTCCGTTTCTTTTTCCACGTGTCCAAACTGAAAATACCACAGATGTTGCAAGTATTAATGCCAGAATTCCTCCAGAACAACTTCCAGCGATCAAAAGAGTTTGCGAGTTCATTGTTGCGACCAGAACGTTTATTTTGAAAAGTATGGTAAGATTTTTTTCAGGAAAAAAAGGAGACTTAACAATTAGCATATATAGTCCGGCATTTATTTCTTCTGTCTGCAAAGTAAAATATTTGTCAAGGTTAAACATACGTTGGGCTAACTGGGATTCTAACAAAAATGTTCTAGACACGTATTTCAATTACAAGACCAAACTTCTACCTTGTTTGCTGTTATGATTATTGTACGTACATCAGAACCATTTTCGGAGATAATTGTGTGAAATGTCCTGGTCACATTAATACCTTAAAATAATATAGGGTTTATTCATGTTATTGATTACCACTGATAGAATATATTCAATGACTATTTTACCTTCTCTGAAAATTGATAACGTATGTTGTTCAGAATTGGAATAAAATGTGACTGCGCAGGAACCATTTTCATCCGCGTACCACGGTGGACAAACTGTTAGATGCTTTCTTTGATACGGTGGATCTGTCACAATGTTATGCATCAAAAGTGGATCAGTTCGCTTTTGTACATAAGTTTCGTATGAACAAATTTTTTATAATGTTTTTAGCTATTATATGTTGCTTTTTTCAGGTATGCACACTGGCTATAGATGAATATTTTTACACCAGATGATAAAGCACTACTCCTATTAAGCATATGAATTTTTTTGCTATACTGCAACCACGAGTAACATTTTCTTCTTTGAATAAACTTCACTTCGGCAATATTGGAAAAGCTTTAAAAAAATTTAATTAGGTTTTAACATCTTCTGTGCGGTGTGATATCCGCGAGATCATTCAGCTGGTGCTAAACGGTTTTTGGGTTATTTTCATCCAAGAGCTAGACTCAAAATTGAATAGATCAGGAAATACTTATCCGATTGACCTCAAATTTTCAGGTAAGTTGCATTCTAACACGACGAACATCCGTCCAAAACTTAGTTGCAAAACACCAAGCTTGAAAGATATTGCATTCTACACTACAACTACTGAACTCAACTCAGCGCAGCAAATGCATAAATGGAAATTTGAAGGGGTGTAAATTATGAATAGAATGTGAAAGAAGAAACTTATATAAATTTGGAAAAACATTTATAGGAAATGTTTAAATCACACCAGCACAAAAAAATAACCCAAAGCAATGAGTAAACACAAATACACAAAAGCCATACTTGGGTTTCAGAAATCCAAAACATGCAAATCGATGGTTATATCCTTAAAGCGATAGTTATATCTTTACTGTTAAGTTGAAATCACGGTGTTGGTCTGGGTGTAGTTAAATGCAAACGAAACATTTGTAAATAACCTGGTATCACAACCTACAAGTCACGTTCATTGTCACAGCATTGGAAATTCCTCCACCACGAAGAACAGTGTATGGCGTTACAGCAAAACACTTTGCCTTTTTTCCGTTCCAGTATCGTTTCAGTACAATAGAAAAATTGGCTTCTTTCTGGATATACTGCATATGGGCAAACACAATAAAAAATAGATCACCGATTTTTTGACTTAGGCAACTAACAGAAGAATTCATTTGGTGCAAACGAAATCCAGTTTCACAACAGCTCGAAAAAGGTCACCAAAGTTTTTGGAACATTTTAGAAACATTATTGTGCTTTTAAATAATGTTAATTATGTACTGTACCTTAGGTTTGATATAGCTGAAGTAAAGCTGTAAGGTGTGGCTAAAGGGCAATACGTTTCTGTTTTCGTGAAATTTCCCTTATCAAATAAAAATTTTGCAACACACCTGCACAAATGTATCGTTTGAAATGCTTAAGTTGTACTTTGTAACATTGGGAAAGCCACCGACAGCAGAGCAAAATAATTGTACACTTTCTCCTTCCTTTCCAATTTCATTAAGCGAAGTTTTCAGTGTAACAGCTGGAGCTGGAGAATTGAAATGTTTATGCATTACTTTGGAGTTAGACAACTTTACAAAAAAGCAGTTTAGATTTTTTAGTACTTCGACGCTTATGAACATCAAAACTTGTGACTCGCTACCACCACCAACAAATAGCTTTATGTAGTGGAAATGCGCTATAAACATTCCTCGTTCTTATATGGGTTTGTCCGTACAGAACTATGAACGTTTGAAATTCTTGCATCGACAAAGCATTTTGGGATACAAGAGGCGTTATGTACTTTCGTTGACGCCGATCTGAGTGGAGATTTAATGCTAAGCTAGAAAGAAATCGAAGCCTATTGAGACTTCTTTTAAGAAGGTGAAAAGTTCAGCATGTTCCATGTCCGTTATATGTGGTAAATTCTTCACTAATGTGGAGATGTGCTGATTGCTTGGAGCTTGAAAAATAAAAGCTCGACAAGCTGATAAAAGCTTCCGCTCTTGCATTTAGCTTCAAGAAGAAAGTGATAACTTTCCAACCATTTTTACTTAAAATACCAAACTGCGAATTTGACGCTATAATAAAAACAATTTTCGCTTATGGTTTGACGCTTAAGGTAAACTTAGACCTCCATTCCTTCTCTAAGTGTTGTTTCAAATTGCTGTAATAAAATTTTGATTAAATATATATATAACTTTCCTGTAACAGGACTTTAGACAAATTCTTGCTTTGTTTAGCATTAACACACAAAATGACAAAATTTTAATCACTTTTGCTTAATCAGTAATTTAAATAATGTTACATTTTTATGATTTATTTGTTGCAAAAAATAGATTGCTCAGAGTTTGTAAGGAAAGTTTTTAGGCAACCGCACTGTAGTTGTTTTAATGATTTCCGAAATCTCTATAACAGTGAATCGCAAAATATATTTTCAAAATTCTGACCAGTATATTTGGGTATAAGAACATATGCCGCGGATTTGCTGCATTCCAAGAAATATTACAAATCATCATCAAATTCCATAAACTCCATAATCTGAAACTACTAGGAAAAGCAAAGTTAGTCTTTGGTTTCTTTGTCGTCAGTGCAGTTGGACAAGATCAAACATGAAATTGAAACAATACCAAACACCTACGCGCGTTTGTAACAGAAACTACGCGTGTTTGTAACAGACAATCATTTACATGATCGTATTTCTCAGCGATCTCAGCTTGACTCAATTGTGTTTTGAGGTGATTGACTGTTTTTGGAACACTAAAAAGTGAAAAAAACGTTTTGTGTTCGAATCCATCGGGGCATCTTTTGCCGGTTTTTCAAGCAACAAACGAAAACAATCTGTGCGATAACGTTTCGAATTACCCAAAACTACGTTCAAGAAACAGTAGACATGGAAGTGAACCTACTTGCTGGATCAGGCCCAGGCCACTATGACTCTTAAAATGCAGTTTATTGAATCTGTTCTGCTTTAGCAAAAAGCCGAAAACTCGCACACAGCCTGGCAACTTCTACTGAGTGTGGCGAGGTTTGAAGGTTGTTCCCATTGAACAAACTGCCTAAGGCGAAGTGGTACCGTCTGTACACTGAGGACGTGCCAGGAGTTGACAGGCGTTATTCTTTGTTTGTTTTGTTGCGTCGGGTAATTCTGCGCTCGTGCACGGTTTGGCACGGCAACTCCTGGGTGCAATAAAACAAACAAAGAATCGTGCACGGCTACTCCTGGCAACTCCTCAGTGTAGATTGGCCTTAAACCTGAAAGAGTGGGTGCGATTGCTGGTTGCTTCATTGCGAAGTTTGTACAAACGGTACTTGCAGCCTGTCCAGTCTCGTGCTCGGCGTTGGTGGATGGTGCAAAGTAACGGTTCACGGTGCTGCCAGTGGCTTGCCACCATTGCAGCTTTTTACTACATAGCCGCCGAGTTTCCCACGACGCAAACAAACGGATATATGGACGCCCGCAGACCACTCGTGACACTCCGGCCGGAAGAAATGCAAAAAGGGGTATAACGATACTGAACTGAATTGAACCCGTTTAACAACTCAGTGCTTTGTGGTTGCATAAAAACACATATGTTACATGTTCCTATATCAACTTTGAATACGTTTAGAAAAGAAAAAGGGAAAGCGTGCTGCTTAATTTTAGAGAACTTTCCTTCACGCAAAAGTAGCTTTTTTTGCTAGGTGAAGTTAAACAACTTTATCGTCATGTTTTATTCACGCGTGGGATAAAATTAATTTTTATCCTGACGACCAACCGAAGTTTTGCTCTTTTGTTTCAAAGCAACACCTTAAATGTTTGATCGGCATCTAAATCATGCCAACCTGAAATGCTTGCTTTTTGCGTTGAAACACGTAATTTCAAAACTCAGGAAAAAATCTGTTTTGACATTTGCGCGGTTGATCAAAATATGTTTTTATATTCACGATTGACTTGCTAAGGATGTTGGTGTGCAGTAGATTGTGAAGAACGAAACGAAACATAAATGTTACTCAAAGTACACGACTTGAAAGAAACAAATAATCAGGCCTGTCCATGCGACAATTTTGTTTGTGCCATCCAACCCCATGGTAATGTGTGACTGTCCCATTCCTTGGACCAAGAGATTCCCATAAAATTAGTTCTGCCATGTTTACATGCCATGTGCATATCTAATGTCTAGTCTCTACAGAACCGCGAATAATAAATCCCACAGCATTCAATTAGGAGAGCCAATAAAATCCGGTAACCCTTTTTCAATTGTTACTGAAAGCGACCCAAAATCTTGTTTTCGGAGGCCTATCATCATTACGGTATTAAAACAAAAAAAAAATCATTATAAGCATATCGACGATGAACTGGAAGTCAATGCAGAAAACAAATCTTTTTATTTCTTTTGTACATCCCCCGGGGGCCACTTGGGATCAGTCCGCATCTACCAGTAGACTACGATCTGCTCTACACTCTTCTGGAGTTGGACCAATATGCTGATCAAGTAGCACTTCGAAATTTTATTGTTTGCCTTATTAGTAAGCTTTAACAGACTACAGTGTATTCAAAAACTACAATTCCCAAGCGAGTTTTCAAAAGACCCAATTTACCGTTAAGATAAGGCGTTCTTCATAAGAGCTATAACGCACGATGACCGGAAACTACACAAGCTTGCACTTCATTGTTATAACTTGTGTACTAAATATTTATGACGGTAAAAATGTTATTGCTTTGCATGTATCTTTTCAAATTTTGAAAGCATAATTGACAATCACACAACAAACACTGTACTTGATTTTCTAATAAATTTTGTTTTTCATACAAACCTTTCCCACATTTGATGTTGTTCTGGTCGTTCCATGTGGCATATGCAGTACAGCTAGTTGACTTGCTTAACCTTACTGAGCCATTTTTATAAAACAGCTCTTCTCCAACATTGCAGGAAAAGGTTCCATTAGATTTAAAGTCTCTGAGTTTGGAATAAACCTTGATGCTTTGCTGACTGGTGTTGAAAACACGAGGACAATCTGCGACAAGATAAATGAAGCAATCGGCAAAAACTTTTCGTTTAATTTTTTCCGTTTGAAAAGCCTCCGAACACCAATGCGTAAAATTGTCCAAATGAAATTTCATCACCTGGCCTAGGCCATTTCGCACATTGATTATGATGAGGGATGCGATGCGTGTAATCACATGGTTATAATAAAATAGCAAGAAAATAAGAAACATGAAAAAACGAAACAGTGTGAAACAAATATAATCTACAAAACATTGTTGATTACTTTGTAAAGTATTTCGTCTCTCAGGGCGCTTTCACAGAGAAGATGCAATTAGAGTTCGATGGTGCAAATAGTTTTACTCATGAGCTACTAAGATGGTCTTTACCATTTTAAGGATCGCAAAAGGCGATCGTTCTACATTATTTCAGCCATATTTCGACAGGTGATAGAGCTAGAGAGCTGTTTAAACTTTCTACAGATGCGGAAAGTCCTCTAGCTTCAAAAAAAAGTTGGTAACTTTTGCATTTGAGTGTTTTTGTGGGTTACGTCAAAATGGGGGCAGGTTGAGATCTTTTTGATCCGCTTTATGTGGCCCGAGCCTCAATCGCTAGATGGAGCTTTGCGCTCCTTTAAAACAATCTAGGCAAAACTCCGCGTCTTTAGAGCCCTTGATTTGCTTTCTAGCGTTTGTGGCAGGTAACGAAAAAAATAAACAAATAAATGCTTAATTATTCTCCTGGAGATTCATTGTTTATGGCGCGCGCATTTCTGGTGCGTCTCATGCTACTGCTTGATGTTCAGTGGGATATTTTCAATGAACAAGTGCCACAAGCTAAGCCTATTCATTAGGAGGGTTTATAAACATCAAAACTTAGCGGTGAAAGAAAGACCTCTGCAAAACTAACGTTGCCCAGTTTGAACAGATTGCTATTTTTCTGTGGGATGTGTGTGAAGCAGGTGAGTTGGTATTTTTTGCGTAGGTGATTGGTACAACATAGGTACTTTAATACTTTTTCGTCTAGCGTTCGATCCTTAGCAATGACCCCAAGGTATCGGAAAATGACATTCTTGAAACGAGATAGAGCAGCTGGTGTGTTTGAGTGATTAATTTAGAGCTAAGATTGTAGCCTTGAAGTGCAAGTAGAGTGAGTCAATGCCAGTCGATAGGCCAGGCCACGGGGGTTTCGTACAGGCCCTTAGCCAGGTTTTAAGGTTTGGGGGAACAAAATAGATTTTTACGGGATAAAGATTTTTGCTTTATGATATGTATAAAATAAATTTTTCTGAGCACAATAAAATTTTGGGGGAACAAAACCATTTGGGGGTGCATCGCCCCCAAATGCCACACCGTGGTTTCGTTCCTGGTTTTGTAGAAGTTTGGCTCCTTTGTTCAACGGTGCATTTAACATTTCCAGTCATGGAAAAGTCATTTCAACAAAGAAGGTGTTGCTATCACTTTAATAAATTAGAAGCGATGAACCTTATTCTGAAAACCTGATGCAAGGGCAAACAACATACTTAGCTATAATTGTGACGAAGGCTTTTATTGAAAGGACTTTAGCCGAAACAATTGCACAACTTGACAATGAGTGTATACTGGATGAGTTCAGTGCGATGTCGGTCGCTGTTTCCTGTGGTGCATGCGAAGGCCCAACGCTTTTGGTTCAGCGTTATTCTACAACAGTGGTTATCAAACGTTTGTAAAAAAATTACCCAACGGTCCTCTAGCAATTTTTTAAATGGCTCACGGTCCCCTTAAAAAATCAACACAAATAAACACGAAACAACACGTTGATTTTTTATTGTATCAATGTGACGGGTGCACTTGCTTCTGTGCTTTTGGAAAGTGCTTCACGGTCCCCAGAAAATTGTCTCGCGGGCCCCAAAAAGACCGCAGATCCCAGTTTGAGAACCACTGTTCTACATCAAACTATTTTAAAGTTACGTTGTTCTGACGTCACATTCAAATGTATTGGAAGTTTTATTGTATACCTGAATCCAATCGAAAGAAGAAATCAACTTAGAGTACTACTGGAGAGTTATTTACGGACAAAGTGGTGATAACGTTTATTTCGCCGTGCATTGCTTGGCAACTTCAAGACGTCAGGTTGCTTAGTTGCTAGACTGACTTGTGCTCCAGCAACAACTATATCGACCCCTCAACTAATAGGGGTTTCTGTGGAATCGCAATCGACCGACTACATTCGGCACCGCAACCAACCAAGACGCCTACATTGGTTTCTACAGGAGTATGTCAAAGATGTCTAGCAATATTTGTTCACCTTGAGAAAACATATCACCTCGACATTGGGAAAAGTTTTCGGGAGTGTTGTGGGAGTACGGTGTCGACGGCCGCTTGTTGTCAGGCATTCATACATCGGGCTGAAGCCGATGCAACCAATGCAGCTGCATTAGACACCGCTTCACGGTGTTTGGCAATGTTGGTAATGTTTCATTGTTTCAAATGAAACAGCTAATAAGCAGAAGCAATACAAAAAGCCTTCGCACACTAATTAAGCAAACCGTCAGTAAACATTAGAACAAATGTCGATGGCGGTCGTCTAGTCGACCAACCCTGTTTATCACATTTTGAAAAGTGTTGAAAAACAACAGTTGGAGATAAAATAAGCACAGTTAGGAAAACAAACAAACACAGAACATGTTGAAGAAAATGTACAAATAAAAGCGCATGCCTATCACATTTGAGTGGATCAAATTGAATTGAAGGAGTTTGGTGTGGTTAACAATTTCTTTAAACAAAATGTGAAAATGAAAAAGCAAAAAAAGTAACAAAACCTAATTCATGAAGGACAAAAGAAAAGCAAAGCGAAATACAAAAATTATGGAGTGTACTTTCATGCCAGCATGAATGGGATGTGCACAGGAACAAAAAAAGACAAAAAAAGTAAATATGCTCAAAAAATACACAGAGTTACAAAATTCTAAGACTTACAGCATTTGTTCTGGATAAGTGAAATGCTGCTAAAGTTCATAATTCTGTTTATCGTTCATGTAGGAGGTGTTTCTTAAGTTTCCATTTAAAGGTAAAAGTGGTTGAAAATTTAATATCGTCTGGTGTTGAAGACCATAGTTTTGGGCCAACAAATGTAAGGGAACATTTTCCTGATAAAGAGTTAACACTAGGTAGAAATTGATTGTTAGTGGTTGCAAGTCTCGTGGAGTGGGAATGAACTGAGCTGATTGGAATAAAATAGTCATCAAAGTGGTTTGAAAGCAGTTTCCTGTAATAATAGTGCAATTAATTTGCCTACTGACAAGGTATAAACTTTGGGAAAGCATAGGATGTTTAAGTTCTGGAAAGGCTTTTCTAGAGGTGCCGTGTTAGTTGGTCTTATTAGTTTTGTAGCTTTATTTTGGAGTTTAATGAAAGGCTGAATAGTTGCGTTTGAAGCACGTCCCCATTTGAGGATTGAGTAATTAAGGTAGGGACGGATTAATGAGTTATAGACAACTGTCAACACAAATTGTGTTCTACATTATTTAAGTTTGGATAGAACTCCACAGGCTCTTGATAGTTGCCTTTTCACCTTTTGTACTTGAGGTTTCCAGGTTGGGTTGTTCAGCTCTGGGTAGGTTGTTCATTTTTGCTAGATACTCCATGCGCTCGATAATTCATTTGAAAAAGCTCATAAAGCTTATTGTTAGCATCAGCGATGTAGGATCGGGGGTTCAAGCGCACCCCCAAAAGTTTTGATTTGTTGAAAATGTGGGAAAATTTTTAAAATTCTGGGCACAGATATTTGAATTTTTTAACAATATTATTGAAATTATACTTTTTTTATTGAGTGTATAAATACTGTGAAAATTAAATGTGTTGTAGAAAACACATAATATATATATAAACTCAAAAAGTTTTCATTGTTACGTCGTGTTGTAGTTTGTGTGAGCCGATGAGTACTGTAACTAACACTTGACGTTTGGGCAAAAAATGTAATTAGAGCATTTCATTTAAGTGCTTTATGAATTGCACACTTTGGGGAAAAGGGTATAATGTAGAGCAGAGATTCTCAAACTATGGGTCGCGATCCAATTGGGGTCGCGAAATGTGATCTTGAGTCGCGAAACAAATGGCTTGACAAATCAGATATGCAAGTTTTTGTAAACTTTGCAAGAAAACTAGAAGTAAGCCTGCAGGAAATTATTTCTACTACAGTTTCAGTGGCAATACCGTGCTTCACGCTGTCAGTTGTTAACTAGGATGCTTGCGTGAGCTACCAAATGATAATAATCATCAAGCACAAGTCATGCGTTGTTACATCATGATGTTTTCAACGTACTGACCAACTGACCTTCTTGCATTCATTCCGCCACGAAGACATCTTGTGTTAAGAACTCTAGGTCTAATCTTCTAAGAATTAGGTTAACTGCTTTCAGAGCACACTGAGTAGTTTTAGACTAAAGTTAATAGCTTCATACGCAGTTTCAGAAGTACGTTGGACTTTGACTCAGGAAAAGTTGGACACGCAAAACATGCACAATTGAAATTGCAGGAGGCGAGACACCTCCTGTGCCCAGGATGAGTTTGTGGAGTTGTTAAATGACAAAAGTTTGCAACTGGAATTTTCGAAACAGAGTTTATGTCATTTTGAATAAGGACAAGCAATGAATGCACAGTCATTTCTGAACTGGCTATTCACAAACTTTTTGACTTTTGCAAAACATAAGCGGCATTCTTAAAATGAATAATCATCAAGTCCAAAAACCAATCCTTTTCAAAAAGATTGAGAATATCCTTCATCCTGTGTTGTCTTGAATCAATCTACGAATGGATAACTTGTGTATAAATCATGTGCATTTATCCCGTGACTTGTACTTCATGACTTCTATAAACTGAATTGTGTTTTGTTTTTTTTTTCGCCTTACTGTTTCCATTATGTGCAGGGGTAGATCCGCGGGTACGATTGGGACGACCGCCCACCCTAAATCCTACGAAAGTGACTTTATTCACCGTAATTTTGTACAATTAGTAAAAACAACATTCTCGATATAAGGCCATTTTTCCGTCGATTGGTTTGCACAGCAGTGTTGCAAAGTGCACATCATCTCTCTTACAGTAGTGAACCCGCAAGAAGACTTGATTACCAAATATTACTGAAATCGTTCCCCTAACATTCCTGGCTGGATCCGCATCCCGGGCGGATCCAGCTAGTAAGGTTATTGGTGCGATACGCACCCGAGCGGATCCAGCCAGTAAGGTTAGAGGGGGCGATTTCAGTAATGCTTGGCAGTCAAGTCTCATAGCGGCTACGCTACCATAAGAGAAATAAGGTATACTTCACAACACTTCCTTGACAAAACAATGGACAAAAAATGGCCTTATATCGCGAATTTTGTTTTGCGAATTGTACAAAATTATGGTGACAAAAGTTACTTTCGTAGGTTTTAGGGGGGACGATCGCCCCAATGGCCCCTCCCTGGACCAGCCCCTGTCCGCACCTGATTACGTGGTAGTAACTGTAGAGTTACTTTCTTGAATTGTGTACATTTGTATAATTTTACCATAGACAAAAATGCCCCTTGAGATTTTTAATTGGACGTTTACAGGCATCATTAACAACTAAGCTATCCATCAAGGGGTCGCATAAAAAAACTTTTTCAAAATGGGTCGCAGAACAAAACGTTTGAGAAGCCCTACTGTAGAGCACCTAATTCAGCACACCTGGAATCCATGCCTAGGCAACTACAGAAAAACTTTTATTTTTACTTTTACCTACAGTGTTTGGATGAGCACAGGCTCATTTTTCAACAACTCAACAATTATTTTCAATCTCATCTGATATGAAAAAACAAACGTGTTATGTTTCGAAATGCATTTTCATTAACAAAAAACATGATTTTTGTGGAAAACCCGCAAGGCGAGTCCTGTCAAAATTCCTTTTACAGTTGCCACCGAGGTTAACTAAGAGCCGTCGACTCCCCTTGTTTCATTAGCGATTTGCCTCGTGGGACGCAGTTACGAAGCTTCCTCTTCCATCGAAATGCCGGACTTGTTTATGCAAAAACAGATTTGGAGACCTCACGCAAAGCTGTTGTTGTCACATGTTATGCATGCAATGCCGCCTTGACAGTAACTCCGCCCTTACTAAAAATACAAAACGTATGCATATTTCGATACGACTGCTCGACAGAACACTTGAAAAAAATCAGCTGCTTGAGGAATCGGGTTAGAGTGAACTACAAGTCTTTTAAAAATTTAGTTGAAAACTGAATTACGCATATTGGCACTTGGCAGTAGTCACCCAGGCAGTGTTAAATTAGTAATTTGTGGAAGATGCGATTGGATTAGTGACTTTTTTCTGTGTTGTTTAAAAGACGAAAATGTGTCGAAATTCAGGGCAGTCCGATGCAGTGGTTTGAAGTGAATACAGTTCCGAAATACAGTTGTTATTTTTTGCGGACAGATGAAAGACCTCTGTGTTGCCAACAGTGAATCGTGGCAGCCGTCGAGTCTTGGGCGATCGTGACCGTAGGCTGGCGAGTTTGATTACATTCACGAAGTATGTCCAGAGACGGGTTTTCTGTTTAGCAGTGATCTCCAAACTACAGCCCACGGGCCAAATCTGTCCCGCGAAGCCAACCACCTCTGGTTCGTGAAGCCATTTCGTCTGGCCCCAATGATTTTGCCAATAATGAGTGAATGATACATTTACGAAACATTTGTTTTATTTATTTATTTCGCTTTGCGGCAAACGACGACAGGCCAAAGCCTGGAATGCCATCTGCCGGTACCAGTACTAGTAAGATAACATGATGGCAAAATGTTAGTAAATAAAGATGCAAAAAGAAATTACATCAATAAATAAGGATGCAAAAAATTTGATAATAGAACGTTAATAAAATAAAATTGTGCTCCCAGCGCAAAATGCGAATCGATGCAACTACCTTAAAGCTGCTGAAGGAAAGTTACAAACAGCATCATATAATTGCAAAGAGGAAGGGCGTTTCAGTTTATCCTGGCCAAATAAGAGAATACGGATTACATGTAGCTTGGCTGAGTCGTTTAGTTGAGATAGTGTGAACACCTTTTCTTTCGAATGAATATTTCTAATAGAATTTTACATAACCCCAATATGGAAAAAGATCAAGCAAATTCAAAGGCCCAAGAATCTGGCAGCAAATAGATTCTTCTCTAAAAGAATTGCCAGCAGTCATCTTCAAAAAACGATATAAAAACTCGATTATAGAAAGTTATAAGAATCACGAGTAATGCTTTCCACATACCCTCTTGTTTGTAGCTAAAACATCTCCCCGAAAGTCAACATCTATCTTCTTAGCCTGAATTACTATAGTGTATATGTAATATTATACGACTGTCTGTCATTGCTTGTTCGTAATTAAATGCTCGTGTGTGTGTATTTGCGTGTATTTGTAGTAAACTACTACAAAATGTGTGCATTTGTTGTATACCATTTTTGTGTGTTTTAATATATAGCTCATTACTTCGTGAATACGTTGCTGCCGCGGTCCAGTTTTTGTTACAGAATATCAAGAACACCTGTAGAAGAAGCAGAAAATTCTCTTACGACGATTATCTCCAAAAATGGACTCAATCTCCATGGAATTTGCATCGCGGTCATAATAATCAAATCAAACTACTGATATCTCTATGACGGGTGTGCGTGGATCAAGAAAGGGTTATGGCAACCGAAGAGGATTTCTTTTTTGTTGGTTTTTTCATTTCCTCTTCGTCTGGAACCTTGCGGTCCATGACAATTAAACGTCATGGCCATTTGTGCGCGACAAGAGTAACCTCTTCACAACTGGCCATTAATCCCGCAACCTATACATCGGACTGCGACAGCACGTTTAGCGGTCGACACAACCTTCACCGTGGAAACATCAATCTCATGTAATTTAAGGGGCACCTGACTAGATAACCTCTGTGTTTTTTCGGTGCCCCGGCGTTTTTTTCTGTTTTAACGAGTGCATTTAGCGCAATTAATTCAGTACCGCCAAACAAATCTATCTATCTATCTATCTATCTATCTATCTATCTATCTATCTATCTATCTATCTATCTATCTATCTATCTATCTATCTATCTAT
>Ga0210059_1009895_pt1 | contig 14794 bp, 11 predicted proteins | sample Ectturendosymbi2_FD_188042 | JGI IMG/M metagenome (GOLD analysis project Ga0210059, IMG submission 188042) | Ecteinascidia turbinata endosymbiont from Florida, USA - Sample 2 (SPAdes) (version 2) | ecosystem: Host-associated > Tunicates > Ascidians > Unclassified | place: Key West, Florida...
GGATGGTAGCACGCGCGCCAAGTGTTTCTGTAATCAACACAGTATTGCTAGTGTAAGCCAGTCGCGAGTATACCAACTAAAGTACTTTATTTCTAAATCTTAGTATGGTTGTTGTTTTATGTGTATTCTGATACCTATAGAAAAAGCCGTACAAATTTTAAAAAGGGCCATACAAGTTACGGGCACGGTATCGATTTTCGTATCACCTGGTAAAACTTCTCTCAGAGGACTTGGTTGAAAGGATAGACATACACATTTATGAGTTTGACTGTCGCGTACCGCAAAAAGGGCGCGTTGCACCGCATACAGGTAAAAGTTCTGAGAATCAAGATCACACCAGCCAGGCGCGTAGCCAGGGGGGGGGCAATAGGGGCAATTGCCCCCACAATTCCAAAAGTAACACTAGCAATTTTCGGGTTAATCAAGCTTTTGATGTGTAAGCCAAAGAAATGCGTCAGCGCAAATCAACGAAACTGTCAAAAAAACTATTCTGTTTCAACTTTTAGTCGAACCTGATCAAAGCAGTATCGCTTACCAACTCCCCGTGCTTAATCAAACATTGTGTGTAGTGTAAATGCTGGAGGATTCATGCCATGCCTGACTTTCACCTGAGGCTTAACTCCGTGTGGAAGTGGTAATAATGAAATACAAACTTTTATCTACGCGCTTGTAATCACTAACCGAAAGTAAAACAAGGATTAGCCTAACGCTTTTCGCAGCTGTTTCTGGCGCACCAGCTTCCTGTATCCCATCTGATGGTGATGCAAATTTCATTTCAAGACCATCGCAAAAAGTCTTCGCTGATAACTCTGGCATGCTGAAAATGCTGTATATTTTGCCCTTGACTGCAGCATCAGCCGTTGCTTTAAATGAACATCGTAGATTTTTGTACAGTTTTACAACTAAATGCATGAATATGGTGGTGATATTTTGTATGCCTTGAAGCTCAAGCCTTGGCTAAGAAGCAATTCAGTTTCAAGGTCTTTTTTACTAAGCAATTAGGCCATGGACACTGTTTAGCAACAACAGCGATATTTCTAGATACTTAGTTGTGATGGCATATAGACCTACTGACATACTGTGACTGTTCAATCACAAATATGTGGAGCCTTAACGGTTTCATCAATGATCTCCCATTACCTTGCCGGCGAGTAAAAAAGTTTTGTCAAGTAATCAGAATCCGATCTGTACACAGCCTGAAAGTGTTTCAACATTCACCTGATGCTAACTACCACCCTATCCTACAGTAAATTTGAAAGCATTCAGCTGCAACGCGGAGAGTCAGCAGAAAAATCTAACGAAAGTAGAAAGATGCTTTTTATTTTGTAAGTGTTAAGGCCATTGACACTGCCATTTACTTACAGATAGCTTGGAATCTGTTTTCTCGATAAACCGCATGTGACCAATAAGTAACTAAATTGAATTTTTCCTAGTCGATTGGATTTTTTTATTTAAACACTAATGGATTTAAAGAAAGACTTCAACCGCTTTCTTCCCAAACTTTTTTGAGCGCGACCCAAATCTGAGTTTAGTGAACACCTGGTGACCCACACCTCAAACAACGTATGAAAAAAATACTGGAAGTGTGGTTGATTTTTGCAGCAAGTTGCTAAGCTCGTTTTTAATGTCAGCAATCTACTCTTTTCTCAAGTATCTATGCTACAGGCAGACAAGCAGGGGTAAAGTTGAAAATTTATAACTCCGGTTTGGATCGCCTCTGCGCGACCCATTTTTTGACCCTTCTCCACCCTTCTTTGGGTATTGATTCATACTTTGGAAACCACTGGGCTAGATCAACTAACCAACCGTTGTGTTAAGCTGCGGCGACAAGTAAATATGAAAAGCGCAGTCACAATGACGGCCACGATGTCTCCTTGCTCAACTGCAATATTGGCTGAAAAAAGCATACTGTTGCGAATACAGCATCAAGATCTTCACAAACGCTTTCGCAAGAAAGTTTTACGATAAAATGGTGACTTTTATTCGAAGTAGAAACTTGGAGATTTACTAAAAATAAACTTTTAAAACTTATCAATTCAAGTAAAACAGACTTTCTATTTGCCGGCTTAAATCTGAATAGAATTATTCAGAAAAAGAAGCGCCAGAAAAAGGCACATTTTATGGATGAGGCTTTGAAACAAGGGGCATTACGTTATATATTTAAATGTTGAGAGTTGGTTGTCGTTTGCCACCCCTTATCAAAATTTTTGGCTACGCGCCTGACTCTAGCCAACTTGCAAAACTTCGAACATGTCATGATTGCGCAAGTGTTTTGCCAAATCTTGTTGGTGATGCTTGGCAACAGTAAAAATGCACACGCGATTTAACATTTTTTAATCTTTGACAACCATACACTATGAATTATTTCAATGTGAGACGTTTATTAATATTTCATAGCGGGGAATATCTGCCATCTACGACTAGTTTTTAACGATGATTCGATGAAACCTTTGCGTGTGAGACGGAAGATATAAATTTAACCTAGTAGCACGAAGAGGTGGTGGTTACTCGTGTTGACGTCACAGTGGCATGCTTTTATTACAAACCTGCAACAAGATAAATCACCGAAAATGGCAAACTGTTAAGGCGTAGTCCGCACGTTTGTGGAGATCATGCACCACAAGACGCTACCTGTGAATAGGCTAACTTCGCGCAGACGGTAAAGAAATTTCGCAGAACGTGGCTCCAAACTTTGTCACATGACATTCCGAGCAACGCTTCATTGGCAATGCAATGCCTATATTACAATATTGCAGCTACCTCCAACGAGGAGTGCAGGGCTAAAAAAAGAAGTGTGGGAACTCACCCAAGAAGTAACCATTTCAACAGCACTTCGAAGTCATTTCAGAATCAGTATTTCAGAAGTATTCGTTTTCGTTTCATTACAAACGAAAATTTTCAAAAAGTGTCAGAACGCCGTTCCCACGCGTTTCTACCCCACTACACTCCTGCCTGCAGCATATTTATGTCCTCGTGGCAGCCCCAGGTGATGTAGTCCCAGTTAAAGTATTGGTGAAGTGTGTGATTAATACAAGTGCTTTGCAAAAGAATAGTTGTTGAGAAACGTAGCCCTAACTTTAGGAAGGCCCAGAAATTGGATTACAGGTGGGAATTTATTGGGCAGTGAATTTTCAGGCCAGGGTTTAGCGTAGGCCTACACAGACCAAATCTTAACACCCCAACAAATTTTCGTTAAATCCCAGGAGTATGCCAAAGATATGCTGCTGTTTTGTCGGCCTAGCAAAAGCATAAGACTGGGTCGCTTGAGAAAGCCTTTGGGAGGTTTTGCACTAATACGGCATTGACGGCCACCTGGTACTGGTCATTAACTAATTAAATTCCTGCTCAGAAGCTTGTCCGTGGCAGCAGCATTAAGTCCACAGCTTTGCCCGTGGGTATTGGACTTCGACAAGTATGTGGACTTTCACCACTCCTCAATCTTTATGAATTGCATAGACATAGAGCATAGAACACGTGGTTTCGAACGTGCGGTGTGCGCCCAACAGGGGGCAATTTGACGTTAAAGGAGGGCAATGAGGCCAACTGACAAGGTCTGGGTCCAAAACTTGATTAAACCAAGGTTTTGGAGTTTTAAGCTTCTTAGCTGAAACGAAGTTTACTTTTTAATCATAAGATTTATATATAGCCACATAAAGGCCAATCAGGATTTTAGAGGTATTAAGGTGGAACATGGGCTAAAAAGGTTGGGAACCACTGGCATAGATAGTCACATCCGAGTCGACGTCATGTCTAATTGGAAGGTTGGAAGGTACAGGTTTAACCGTACGATTTGATACTTGCGTCTTCTGAACAGGGCCTTTAAACATGCATCTGATCCGTTTGCATCTTCGTGCGATCCAGCTGGAGTGAAAATTGGCACTCTACAGCCCGAGATATTATGTCCATCCAGAAACGCAAACCATGGTACGCTGCAAGTATTCGGCAACACACTGCAGAGGGTTGAGGATTTCAAGTACCTTGGGGGTGGTATTTACCGGTGACTGAAGATGGAACAGAGAGATTGATACACGGATTGATAAAATAAACGCGGTATTGCTTTGGCGTCATCGTTCGGTGGTCACAAAACGGGAGCTTTCAAACACCGATGAGCTTCCAGTTTTTAAATCGGTCTTTGTTCCGATCTTTTCCTATCAGTAATGTAGTCGAGACCATAGCCTTCGAGACCGAGACTTCAGACTTCATCAAAAGTCCGAGACCGAGACTCGAGATTTGAAATTCGAGACCGAGACCGCGACTCGAGACTTCCAAATTTGTGCATTTTAACGAATTTTTTTAAAAATGTGGTCATCACTTCTAAGTTGATTTTTTTCAAATGTCTGGCATTTTTCCGGCCTGTTTTTTTTGTTTCTTACCTGCAAATACAACAAAAAAAATTCTTAAAATAGAGAAATTTTACTAACCCATTTTATTGCAATATTCAAAGTCTTGAGACCTGTAGCCTTCGAGAGCGAGACCGAGCCCAGTCTAGAGACTCCATCACCGTTTCCTATGTTGATGAATCTTGGGTAATGACTGACAGAGTGCTATCTCTAATACAAGTGGCAGAGATAGGATTTTTATGAAGGGTTCATGACGTAACGCATTACAACAAAGGGCGCAGCTGTGAATTCCGTAAAACCGTGACCGTGGAGCCACTTCTCCGAATAGACATCCCAGCTACGATGGTGCTGCCACGTGACGAGTGTTCCACAAGAAAGGTTTGGTGAGTCATGTTGGCTGACCCCACAGAAAGTGACCCAGAAGCCGACTAAAAACCAGGAAGTATGATAATTCTGACGTGGCCACACTTTAGGGTGGAAATACCACAACTATCAGAGCTTACTGAAAACCGTGAGGTATTTTGAGACCTCCAAGGGCTGCTGCCTCCACGATTCTCCCGAAAGGAAAAACGTATGTGAACTTAAATGACTTAATGTGTTGGGCGTAAACAGCATGATAAAGTTCAGGAAATTTTGGTGAATCGTATTGTCAAGTGTTTTTTTATATAGCTCTTTTTATGTAGTGCTCTTTATATGAAGTTACATGGCATCGTCTAGGTATAAAGCAAATACAGTCAACTGTTTTCAATCAGCACCTTCTGTTGTTTTTCCTCTTTCCACAGCGGTCTCAATCACTGAAAACCTCAAAAGCTTAAACTGATTTTGACATTTCAGTTTATTCCTGACAACTTAAACTTACACTAAATGCAAAACGTTCCTAAAAAGATACAAATCTGGCTTTAATGGTGGATCCTTCGTGCCATAAAGCTACACCCACGATAGTTTAATTCAGTATTTATTTTACACATCGACCCTGCAGACCCATGGCTGTCGCTAACCGTCTGAGTCTTCTCACAGCCTGTGGGTCTATCTAAACTGCTAAACACAGATCAGTTGAAGTACAGGCGTGAAAATTTACTTTATTATAAGAGTTTGGTAAATCATGTTGCTGCTTTTTGTAGGACGGATGAAAAGGGAAACAAAACAAATATTTTTCACAAAAACGATCTATGAATCGTTATATGACAGCGCAACGCAGCAAAGTTCTATATGTTTGAACTTTGACAAATGGAGCAAAGTTCTAAATCAGAGATGTTGAAAGTGCGGCCACCGGGAACATTTCACATGACCCGCGGCTTTGAATTTATGTGTTGTGGCCCGCCCAAGCCTGGTTTACGCTTCTGTGTTGCAGCGACGGCGACTTTCTTGCTACTTTAAGTTACATTTTGACGTGCTGAGAGCGAAAATGAATAGGAGCATGAAAGCCGTTGCTAAGGAATGATTCTGTTTCAAATCCTATGCGAAATGGACAATGCCTGGACTATGTTGATATAACAGTCAAGCCACTGCTGCCTTAGAGATGTAGATCGAAGTTGTGAGTCGAACCATTAACTCCTCTTCTGCTGTGACGAGAGTATTTAGACCAGAGGTGTACAACCTTTTTGCTATTGCCGGCCACATTACCTTTATCTTTATGATTTACAGCCGCCAGTGAGTTCAAGATATTTAAATTTTTTTGTATTTTGCATTGTTTCTGTTCTGCTTCCACACACAGAGCCTAGCCTGCTTCCACACGTTTGTTTGGCAGTCTTTCTACCAAGTATCCTCCTACACAGTAGATTGTGATTGTATTTTCCAGTTTATTTCTACATTTTGATTTGGTGTGGATTAGAGTGGAAAATCCAGTTTCACAAAGATATTTGAAAGCAAATGGAACAAATATTGGTTAAGTGGAAGTTGCACATAACTGCAAGGAAAATACTTCTTAAAGCAAACGCAATCGATATCAACATTAGTTTGACTATCTGCGCAAACTAAACTTGCTCTTAAGATTTAATCAAAGAACTTAATTAGATGGAGCGTATTTTGTGTTGCTAGCTGCTCTGTTACATCCATGAATAGCTTGGTTGAAAGTGAAACTGCAATCTTGAAACTACAACAATCAAGGGAGGTAAAGCAATGAAGGTTATGACATAACAATAAACGCAACAACAAAGTTACTGATCCACTGTAGCAATTTCCGCCAAACCAAGATACAACAAAAATGTTATGCAACGCTATACGTCAAATCTAAAAGTTGTCGAGGACCCTCAAAGAACGCTTTGCAGACCCTTGGTTGAGAACCACAGCGCCTTTGTTATATCATTATCTTCAACCTAAGAAGAAGTGATAATATCGTTGGGGAGAGCACATGAAAGTTGTGTCTGGTACCCAGTCCCGTCGCCACGGGGGGGCTTTAGTGGGCTTAGCCCCCCAAACAATGCTCCAAGTCGCCAAATTGAAATATGAAACACTAAAAATTAGTGGAATGTTTGTAAAATTTGAATGTCAAGTCTCTCCTGCACGAAACGTAAAGCCCCCCGCACAAACGTAAAGACCCCTATTGACGACTTTCTGGCGACGGTTCTGCTGGTACCGCGTATTTTTGTTGCGGTGATTTATCATCCTTGTGCAACATGTTGTCACGCTGAAAATTCTCAAAAACATCATCAAAAACAGTTTCATTTGCACATAGAAACACCAAGGCATCTAGAAAATTGGAGCTTCCTAAAGCCATTTCACCGCATGATTTTCCGCAGTAACAGTGTTCGTCGTCTGGATTTGAAAGATCATCACCATCCACCAACATCAAGAAGCGTCTCTGTGAACGTGCAAGTGCGCATTTGTAAATAGGTCATGACGTGCTTGTATGCTAACTATTTTTTCTGATGAAGAAAGTCTGCGTGTATGTGTGCTTCTGCATGTCTGTCTGCAAGGTGGCGTTGATAACCGTAAAATGCCGTCGAAACAGTGACGTCCGCTACTGAGATTTCATTCAGACTTGGTCAAAAAAGTCGAAACAAGACCGAGACTCGAGAATGAAAAGTTTGTTCACATTTGTCAGTTAGTATGTGAAACCCGACACCATGCTCATGCCACAGTATTATATAGGCCTACAGCTCCTGACCAGGCCTTCACTGGACATGGAAGAAATTTATACGAATCACGATAAGAATCATTGGAACTTCCTAGTTTTTCGTCGGAATCTCTTGGTTAAAATTGCTGTTTTGCTTCCAACAGGATAAGTTAATCGGCGAACAGGCTTAAGTATTGAATATTTACCTACCCAAATTTACGAAGATTTCTATGTCTCAAGACAAAGGGCTCAAGACTAAGACCTGAGTTTTTCGAGACCGAGAGCGAAACTCACCAAAACAAGTTTTGAGACACCTCTCAAGACCACGTTTCAAGATTCCATCGCTGATTGGTTGTATGTATGCATATAAATTAGACAACATTTTTACGCTTGTTCGTTTTTCACACCCTTTATCAAAAAACGCTTGGTGGCGATCGAAAGTTCACTAACGTGAAAAATCCTGGTATTCTTTGAAATGTGCTTTACGTATTTTTGCATCCAGGCGTTTTAGTTTTGCACACAAAAATGATTTTGTATCCAGATTTCAATAACTATATTTTTGCAAGTTAGCTACCAGGTTAAAACGTGCGATTCTGTAAGCTGTTGGCAGGAACTCTTGCGTTGAAAATCACTGAAATATAACTGTAAAAAGTTTGTTAAAAGAGTGGGCAGCTGAAACACTGCATTGTAATATAAAAGAATTTGTTTACTGTAAATCTCCATCAGCTTGTTAAATTTAATTCATGCAGAAAGCTTTACCTTGATCATAATTATTTAAACACTTTAACATGATTCAGTTGCCTCGTCGTTGGATGCTGTCAAGCCAATCTTACGAAGGTGTCATGCCCTCTCTTATGATTAACAAAAATACCACTTAATATTGAGTAAGCGCTCATTATTTTTTGGCTTTTTCGTCGTAAAGAAAACTTCACTAAAAGCGTTACAAAATCCGCGTAAAAAATTTTTCCTGCTTGATGTTGTTACAAGAAAATACTTCTACTGGTGGATGTGACTGTCTCAAAGATTTTAATTAACCGCTTAAGAAGAGTTCTAATCAGTGCGTTGTTGGACACGGATCACTTATGTCTTTTCCTTCGGGCAGATAAAATCAAATGAAAGTAGCCATTTCCCATTACGAATCGCAAAGCTGGTAAGCACCAGTTGCTTGCCTTCTGCCGTGAGACTGACGGGATGGCTACGAGTATTTGAGCTTTCGACGAACTGCTTTTTGTTGACAGCAACCGCCCACGAGAGGACACACCTGGAAGCTTGCGAAAACTCTTGAAAAATTCCCCAAATTCCGGTCATCTTGCGGCGGAACTTTCAGCAGCAGAGATTTAATCCTACTTGCCACGCCTAAGCAAAATTTAGAAAAGAACCTAATAGACAGCTGGAGTGCCTATCACTTGTCAATATTATTTTACCTGAGTTTTCTTAATGTACCCAGGTCAACATAAGCTGGAAAGCTAACATACTCTTTAATCAATTCATCATGACCTAACGAATAATGAGCTGTTCGTTGTATACTGTGTTTTTTACCACACCAATTTCGATCCTACCCTTAAATCAGTTGTATAGGCTGTTCAAAGTACACACCGTTTGAAAACCATGCTTACAGATTTTCTTCACGTGGTGTTGAACCTATAGATACCTGCATTCAGCATCTGTTGTCGTATAAAAACCATACGTTTTTTATTAAAATTGAGCAAGGTTTTAGTGAAATTAGCGCTGCTTAGAAAACACTTACGAATGTACATTTGCGAGTATGTTGATGATGATATCTGTCCTTAAACAAACGTTTTTGACCATGGTGAACTTCTTTAGGGGTGACTTGAAGCTTTATTTGGTGGGTTGAGCCACCAAAAGCCCCCCCCACGTGGCGACGGGACTGCCTTGTTACCCTTCACGAATGAAGTTTTCTAGTTCGGTACCACGAATTGTAAGCTCTGCTTCAGCTGTTATATATTTTCCTTACTGCTATAAACATCCCTATAAACATCCCGTTCCTAATAAAAACATCCTGTATGCTTAAAATCTGAAAGTCTATTTGTTAATTTAGTGTTTTAATGTTTATAATATTTTTTAGGTTTTATTCAAAATTCAGAAAGACTTTTTGCTTTGTTGTTGCAATTCTATAACCTAGATTTACCGTAAAAACTTGTGTGATTCTTTTAAATAAATGTAAATTTGTTAACTATACGTATAATGAGAAGTATACGCATGGAAAGCAACATCTCAAACAGCTCTCAAGAACTTTACGTTAACACGTTGTTTTATTCACCGTAATAACTAGAAGTCTCCGATACATCTCAGAAGCATTGTAACTTGATGCATTGAAAGCACTGCTGTCGGTCGAAGAGCCTAAATATGTTAACTAAGCAACAAAACAAAAGAAAATTTTCTACAAAATTTTAGCTTTGCAGTTGGATGCTTTATATAACGCAACTGTTAGTTCACTGGTTAAGCTAAGTGACTTAAATTTACATTTAAGGTCAAGACTTCATGGCCTATTCTGCTGCGCTGTTGGCACCGGCAGCATCTGAGGATTAAACCCTTTTGTACATGTCGGGCGCAAAGTGTCTGCTAGTAGTAATTTTGACAGCTATTTTAAAACAGTAATGAGTTTCGGAGTCATTTGGACGTGTAAAGCTTTGATACGTGCTGTATAAACACGACGGTCTCTGTCTATTAACAAAACGCCAACGTTTACTTCAACTTTTTCACGCCGTTTCGAGATATTCTTACGTCTCGCAGAGACATTAAGAAACACGATAGTGAGGCACAGATTTTCAATGGATAGAAAATGCTAAAACCTTGACTTACGTTTCATTATCGAGCTCGTCTTCCCAATAACAAAGATGAAAAGCTCTAAAAGTTTGTGAAAGATTTAGAAGCTCGTTTAGTTGCGACAGAATGTTTGGTAGTCCGGAATAAACTCCCATCGCCGAAATTCTGTGATTCTCGGATTGTTTTTCTTTATTTGGATTTGTCGGTTGCAGAAGAAGGCGTAACAAAAAATATCTAAAATCCACACAACAACAAAGATATCATTTGCAAGTAAGGTGCCTGTGTCCTCCTCGACAGGATGTGGAAATAACTTCCATTCTAAACAAATAGCACTTCCTCATGTCCAAATTAAGCTGTTACAGGCGCATATCTAGGGATAAAGAAGTTAGTAGGCTTTAATTTTTAAATTTTCGTATGAAGCGCTAGCAGTATATGTAGATAACCGTATTTGTAGATTTCTGTGGTTTAATATGAACTCAAATATTAGGATACTGGAAATGATTTACAAGCTTTAGTATTCATCACGAAAATATGATTTTCAGAAAATCTATATTGGCACATTCAAGATTATTTAAACGTATTTGTTGGTGTGTAGCTTTACATTTTATTTTTTGTGTTTTTAAGAAGAAATTTGCAATGCTTTCAAAACGAAATTAATCTTGCCCTTTAAGACCATCTGTTAATTTGCGTTTCAAGACCATTTAAAAATTAAGATTTTTTGGAAAATCAACTTTCTGAGTGGATTTTTTTCGGCTGACCGACCCAAAGCAAGAAACATCGAAAAATGAAATCAAATCCTTTTGGGAGGCAGTCCGATTCGCCCGATACCCGTACAGTACCACTCCCAGATGTAAAGAACTCTGAAAATGATTTATAGGAAATAAAACTAAAAGCACAAAATTGGATACTCTGTCAGTATTGTCGATACTAGCCGAAAGTTTCTAAATTTTGATGAGAGAACAGAGACTGACAATATTTCTTGACCTATAAAGTAGAGAAACTATCGAGAGAAATAAGATAAGAAACCAACAAAACAGGAGCAAACTATTACGAAAACAGTTAATAAGAAGACTGCTTGCGCTGTTTTTGGATATTTTTAAAACCCCGGTGCTTTCCAACAAACAGATTAATATTATTGATGCACTCGCAGAATCGCTTGAAACACTTAAGCTTATTTTGTTGGTGCACACAAAAATGTTCTCCGCTTGCCATCGGTGTCTTGAAATAGAAAATGAACTTGTATTGAGTATGCGGGTAAAATAAATGAAAGCTGGTCTCGCATTGATACTACATCTCTCTTCTGGTTTCGTGACAAATCAGTGGTGTAGTTGGAGGTAAAGCGGGACACCCAGCTTTCCTATTACCTTTAAAGGGGATCGTTTCCCATGTGGCACCAACATATTTACGGTTACGTCGTGTTTTTAGTGAAATTACTCAGTTAATTTTATCAATTACAATCACTCTAGCAAAACATGTTTTTTCCTAACTGTCCGTTTCCCGCCTCATGTTTTATCACTCCCGACTGAGGCAACCTTGAAAATTTTTCAAAAACAGGAACAAACACTTGCAAAATCAGCCCAAAAGCATTATTTATCTTATCTGGTGAAAAACAGCTGTTTTTGCTAGCAATACAAAAAAAAGGCCTTCGGCCACGCACAGGACTTGCAGCCCTCACGCTTGTGTACAGTCTTATTAGAACGCTTGCTGTTTAGGGTGGGACATACACTCGTAAACATGGAAAGTGAAATTCCAGCGTTCTAATCAAATTTGATCACACTTTTAACAGCAGCTAATTACGTTGCTTACCAATAGATTGTCAACTAAAATGCACAACAAACTTTTTATATTTCAACTACGTAGGAATTGCTTTAATTTTACGCATTTATCGGATACGTCACTGTGAGGTCAAGGCTGCAAGTACTTTTGCGTTATAATCACACCGATCGCAAGTTGTGGGAAGAAACGTTGTGCTGAAGCTGTCGAAACCAAGTTGTAATTTCAAAAGTGTTTTGTTTTCAGGGACTTATAATAATATTCGCATGCGTGTCTGCTGTTAAATTCTCTGAACGGATTACAAGAAGTTTGAAACTTCTAGCATTGTAATTGCACCTTTGCGTTCAGATAATCCTTTGACTTGAAAGCAAACGTTGACGTCGTCAGCTGCAAAACACTCAGCAAAATGCTTGATTTAGAAAAGCTGTACGTGCTACAGGTGAAGCGTGATTTTGCGTTGTCAGAAAACTGCTATGACTGCTCAGCTAATTGTGAAATTCCTTGTACGAGTGGTAAAAATTTGTAAAATATTTTGACCTTGATGACACACTAGAATGTGACGTATCTGATTACCAACGATGGATAAATTTCTATTCGGATTCTTACAATGTACATGGGAAATCTTGTGAGCCCAAGGAATCCCGCTGTCATGGTAGGGAGCTTGGAGGTCTTAATCTCAAACGCAATGTCACCGAATTGATCAAATAATTAATTTTTTTTTGAATTTTGGAACAGATCTTGGACATGCAAATTTTTTCTTAAGTCCTTGTCTAATTCGAAAGCTCCCGCGAAAGATTTTTGCAAAAATGGGGTCTGATCTGGAGCAAGACTAATTTTTAAATGGCTCCCAATACTCATTGTACTGTACAATACAGTAGCCTAATGGTAAAAAAACATTCTGTTAAATCTAAACCAAAATCTTCGTCAACGTTGATATTTGGCTGCTGCTTCTTCTTCGTCGTTTGAGCGAGTTCTTTCAATCCACTGCTGGGTTGCACTAGATCTTTGGGTAGGTATTGAGCAGCCATTCAATTCTTTCCTCATCCAGAACCGTCAGGCCATATGTTCCATGGGAAGGTCGATGGATTGGACAATGAAGGACAATTCATGGTCAACGGTCTGTGCTTCTGAACCACGTTTATAGATGCATTCTTTGTCTGTTGTTATTTAAGAGAGGTAAATATAAAACAAGCTGATTACTGTCTGCGGATGCAATATTTGTTACAGCAGATAGGCTTGTGCTATTTCATGATATACATTGAAAACTCAGCGCTGATAAACCACAGCAGTCGTTTCAAAGCAAACTAGGAAATTGCCAGATTTTCCCACCAATCGTTGTACCAGCCAAATAAGGTAGCTTATCAGTTTGGAAAGGTATTGGTTACGTTCAATAGTTCCTTTAAACTTTCAGTTACACGACTTGAGTAAGGCGGCACTTACCTCTGAAAAATCTGTCCAATACACGATCAGTTTCCTGCAGAAGCTGCCAATGAGTTTGCTAGATTCTTGCCCCGAGTTATGAGTTTTCAATAATGCATTCCTATTTTCACTTCTGCCTTTCCTTTCAATGTTGCCATCAGGCAATAGAAAATAAACTTCCAAACAAATAGAGCACTTTTGCACAGCCCAGCGGCAAATCGAGAAATGTTGGTGAAAGCGATTGCATTTGTGATTAAGGCTGGGCATTTCTCACGGGAGAAAAAAACAACGGAACCAGACCCGCAACCAGGTGAGTGGGTGGGTGGGGCAACCCGGAATTTGGTCCCCCGAAATTTTCTAAAACATGCTTACTTGTAACAAGCAACAACAACTTGCAATCGTTTTGTAACCCCTCCCAAAAAATATCGGCTGATTACGGAACTGAACGGAACAGTAGTATTATCACGAAAGAATGGCATTGTTGATAGTATTCGATAATTTTATTATTTTTTTAATTTTAATATTTAAACCAGACACAAAGACCATAGAGCATAAGCACACTGTCTGCACAACGCAGGTTGATAATAACAGACACAGAATGTTTTGCAAGGGCGTTAGGGGTAGGACCACAGGATTACACACATTTTTCTTAAAACAGTTGTTCATTAATTCGTAACACTTTTTGTACAACACTACATCACAGACATTTCTTAACACAGTTGTTAGATAACTCGTAACACTTGGTACAACACTATACATCCAAGATAGGACACGAAAATCTCAGTAAGAATTAGAATCCAACCTTGGCCATGGCCAGCAGGTGAAGTACGAATCCCTTGTGGCCTGCACACGTTCTCAACTAACACTGTAACATCTGAGCACTCAGTCACCAAGTGAAATGCGGTTGCAGTGTTCAAAGCACAAGGACCAGGCCCGTAACTAATAATATTCGAAGGACGCTTGTCAGGTTCACACAAAGCTAATCGCTTTCTGACGAACACAACCGTCCTGCGACAGAAGAAACACTTGCTCCATTGTTTCGCAATGACCATTTCCGCTGGTAATGCCTTCAACGCAGTAATGCTGCGAAGAGGTGAGGGATTACCAAGTTGGAGGGCTAACTGCACAAGTTGTGCCCGCAGCATCTACTGGTACAATAACACTGTGTTTGCATAAATCTTCGAATGCCATGTAATAAGTCAATAATTGGACAGAATTAATTTACCGATCAACTAAAACAGGGGCGCAGCCAGGATTTTTCTAAGGGGGGGGCTGAAGTTATGGAAGCAAAAGTCTTGTAAAGGAAAAATTGCTTGTGATTAGAATAGTCAAGAAAAGCACTTAATTTGTGGAAAAACAATTGACTGTACTCACCACGAAAACTGGGGGTCCTTCCAACTAACCTGCCATCTTGTTTCTT
>Ga0210059_1009896_pt1 | contig 14793 bp, 11 predicted proteins | sample Ectturendosymbi2_FD_188042 | JGI IMG/M metagenome (GOLD analysis project Ga0210059, IMG submission 188042) | Ecteinascidia turbinata endosymbiont from Florida, USA - Sample 2 (SPAdes) (version 2) | ecosystem: Host-associated > Tunicates > Ascidians > Unclassified | place: Key West, Florida...
GACGTCGAGTCCGCCGTCGGCGGCTCGCTGCCCGACCTCGGTCGCTTCACCACCGAATGGGTGCAGTGGAATTGTGACGTCACAATCGCGTCGGCCGCGCGATGGGACTGCGACGCTAGCCTTGTGCGCCCGGCGTACGCGACTTCGCGGCGATGGACCGATTTCGCGCTGCGCGTTCCAACCGCCGACGACGACGGCTTCGTGGCGAATCACTGGAGCGTCAATTACCCTGGCCTTTGCCGGCCTTGCCTGGCCCTTTCGGCGTCGTGCGCCGTGCGGCTCCAGCTGGTGCGCGTGCTGGGCGCCCCAGGGCGTCGTTACCGCCGCCTGAAAATGCGTTGGTTCCCCCCCTTTGTACTGGACACCGGCCACGGTTTCAAGTTGATAAGATCGTAGAGCAGCGTTTCTCAAACATCGGTTAGTCACGGACCTCCCAGTACATCCTAATAAATGTTACGGACTCCTCAAGCTGATCAGCTCTTAGAGTAAGCGATTGCATTGTGACGTAAACAACGTAGGTATTGTGGTTGTTACACCTGTCGCTTTCGTCCCGTGTTCACACACTCCTTGCCAGCACTTTTTACTTTCCACATTGTGATTCTCCCTCCTTTTCAGTATTCCAGCGTGATTCTTAGTTTAAGAGTTGATTGTCAGAAAAATCGGGAGCAGGAATTTGCAGTTTTTTCCATCTTCAGATTTTTTTGCGGGTTCTGTGCATCATATACATTCTGTAATTCACATTTTCCTGTTTTTTTTTTAAATCGGGGAGAGCATCACCTTCGCCCTGGGCGTGCCGCGTGCAACGCGGTTTTACCTTACGCTGAGAAAGTGTTGGTTTTCCGGTTTTTTTTAAAATCAAGCTCAGCGTTGTGTTTCTGTAAAACACGTTTTATGCTGTTTTTTGTGTCGAAGTATTTGCGCAGAAAACTGAAAAACTCAAACCGGTGCCTTGAAAATCAATGTGACGTATCATCGGAACGGCAACCAGTGCTGAGCTGCAGAAGTAAAAACCGTTCGACTCATGCGATCAAGATTTTGTTATCGCTCGTCAACACGATCGTTACACTTTTACATTACACTTTCTTACCGATCGCCATTTCACTTTTTCATCCTCACTTGTTGTCAGGGCCGCATCCAGCTGATACTTTCTGAGGGGGCAAAACGATTGCAACTTGTTGCTTTTCCCAACAACCAAAAAGATTTTTTGGCGTGTTCAAAATTTTTTGGGGGTGCAAAATTGCCCAGTTCCCCCCCATGCGGTTAAGGGCCTCTCTTGTTGTCGCGCTACTTAAGCGCACTTAAGTCGATGCTCAGCTTTAGAATTCCTTTGAAAAAAGTTTTGCAGCACGTTTAAGATGTCAACGACAACAGCAAACGTACTAGAGTCCCGCGTGCTCATGAGCAGGGCTGTGGAGCCGGCTCCAACATCTGAAAGTATTTGGCTCCGACTCCAGAACGATTCGTTCTACTGGAAACTAAAAGCCACTGCATTATTTGTGCAACTTGCTCGCCACGAAAAGTATGTCTGTGAAACCGGAACTCAAATTTCTGGCTCCGGCTCCAGCCATCTAAAATTACTTGGGCTGTGGCTCCACAGTCCTGCTCACGAGACGAGGCACGCACGAGATTTCGTTGCAGCGTGTGCTTGTACCTCCCTCCTTCGAGCAGGTTTTCTGCCACGCCTGCTTGGCCATCAGTAGTTAAAGTGAGTTGATCGTGCAATGTATCTCGGTCGACGCCGTCGCTATCGGTTAAAAGTATTGCTTGCGACGCTATTGAATGCTCCGACAAGTAGAATCGGAAGGTACGCTCTCTGGACGCCGCGCTGCTAGCTGGAAACCAGCGGTCATGCCTGCCTGGTGGTTTGTGCTCTTACGCTTTACACGCTTTGTTTTTCTTGTGCAAGCTGCTGCTTGAAACACTAGTGCGAGTTTTTTGCTTCTCGATTCGAGACTATTCCCGGTGCACTTTGTCATCGCAGTGTTTCCCGCTGCACCTTTTCATTGCAGTGTTTCTTCGTATTCTTTTCGACTTGTTTGCATTGAACCCAGTGCGTGGCATCGCGCGACATTCACTCTGTGCCGAGACATCGTCAAGCGAAAACGGCAAATATTGCGCTTTTTTTCACGATTTTTCCAATATTTCCTGTTTCTTCTTCCTCCACTTACCGCGGGTCCTGTTCAGTGCACGTCGACGCCGCATTGATAGATGCTCTATGACAGGGGTGGCCAAGAGCCGTATATTGTAAACTTCAAGTTGCAAAGAGCCGCAACATATAAAACTAAAAACACGGAATTTATTTACAATCTACGCTTCTGTGGCAAGATAATTCTTTTTGGAATGACGTTCTAAAGTAATACTGTACGGCACGCTCGCTACCACAGTACCGTTTTACAATATTTCTACACTTTGCAATAGAAATAATAAATAAAAAACATATATATACATTTTCGGAAAGCTCAAAGAGCCGCATGCAAAGGTTCGAAGAGCCGCAGTCTGACCACCCCTGATCAATAATCTTGCAGTGATTAACGGCGGGATGCAGGGTTTCAGAAAGTTTTTTTCTTTCACGACAATGCGCATTAAAATTACCTGCCGTTGTATCCTTCTTTTCTTGTTTCGATTTTTTTCTGTGCAGCACTGCTTGTCTATAAAACAACTTAAAAGTCGTTGCGTAGAGTTGTTTTCTGCAAACGCTTTAAACTGCAGGTTGGTTTCAAGATTTTCGCTGGACAACGCTCAAAAAACTTCTATTTCAACGAAACTCATGCTTGACCAAGTGACACATGGATGTGGAAATCTTGACAACACAAAAACGTCTCATACGATTTCACTAATCAAGGGTTGTTGTTTCAAAAAACTTCTATTTCAACGAAACTCATGCTTGACCAAGTGACACATGGATGTGGAAATCTTGACAACACAAAAACGTCTCATACGATTTCACTAATCAAGGGTTGTTGTTTCGTACGGAAGTAACGTTTTGAAGAAATATAACATAATATGATGAAAAGTGCAATGTTTTTCGGCAATGGCTAGTTATGATCTAGTCCAGCGGTTCCCGGGTGTCCGAAGTGCGAATTTTGAGTGTCTGTTGTCCTTGGACGTACCTCTTTTACAATAGAACCAAGATTCATAAAAACGTGCAAGTCCCATTACTCATTAGAACATTATCCAGTTCAATTATTCCACTTAACGTTGCTAATTCAACAATTTAGAGTAAATTGCCGAATGCGTGCATTGCTATTTCTGCTTCACACTGCGGTTACGACTTTTAAGATGGCCGGTCATGCGAATGTAAGCGCATTGTGACATTTAAACGGTTATGGCACAATTAAGGCGAGATTTTTATTTGATGCTATATAATTCAAAGCTTCTGGTGCTCCGCCATGCAAAGTTAACGAAAAGTTTAGTACAGAAGCCCTTTCTATTCTAATGCCCTTTACAACAACAAATTTGTGCGAATCTGGATTTTCCTCTCTACTTGATTTGATAAACAAGCAACGGAACCGTTTCAATCCCTCGAACGATTTGTGTATGGCTCTGAATAATTGTGTGCCAGAGTATGAGCGGATAATTTCAGGCAAGCAACAACAAAAAGTAACTAGGTTTGTTTCTGATGAGCAGTTGGGGTGTTTTCGTTTTTTTTAGCTAGTGTGAACATCCACAACATCCGGATTCACAATCATTCTTGAACTCTTTTTCTGAGTGTTGCCTAGTGGGTCCCCGTCAACCCGTTTTGTTCCCCCCTGGCTCAAACCTCTAGTTACGCCACTGGGCAGCATGGCTATGAAAAAAGCGCCTTGACTTCAGACGCTGTGGCTGGAGGCTCTGCAGCTCTGGGATAGGACCGTAGAGGGAGTGTTGATTGTTGAATACGGCTTGGCATCCCAGTCTACATGTAAGCTGTTCCTTGCGCAGGTTTGCTGGTGCTACGCCTGCCAGAATCGGCAATAGCGTGGTTGGGATGGTGGGACGCAAACAGCCAGTAATTAGGCGTCTCACTTAGTGCAACATTCTCCTCTTCATAGTTGATAATGGTGGTGCACAGCCTGCCACCGTACGGTCGCATGCCGCCTTGGATAAAAATTCATGTGACCGTGCATATGTTATTCAAAATATTAATTATGGGGGCCATGCATTAATGAAAACTTTTTTCTACTGCATCAGAGGATGCTTAGTAGAAAGTAAAGAGACGGTCAAACAGGCTTGTGAAAATAGGCTAGGTTCAGTGTGTGAAAGTAGCACAGAATCGCTGAGAAAAATAAAAACATCTTGAACTCATTCGTGGCCGTAATTCATAAAAATAAACGTAAGGCTATAAAAAAGGGCACGCACACCTGGTCTATATGATTTGGTTAGACAGTCACAGACAGGTAAACGAGGGTGTCACTTGCTGCAGAATCAGCCAACAGGATAGCAAATAGCAATAATGAAATTCTTTGCTCAACTGTTTTGAAATATTCATAAAGTGATACCGAGATTTCAGCCAACTATCAGAAAGCTTTCATCAGGACTAATAATGACAACGAGAACAAAAGACCAATAGAGTTCACCGAACGCGCGTGATTGCATGAAGTAGTGATAATGACGTAGAGGGTGTCACTCTTAGAAGTTGCATGATTAGTGGCGATGCTAAGGGGGGGACTGGGTAGGCCATTGCCTCCCCAGATTTTTGGTTTTCCCCCATTTGGACTCCCAATTTTTTTATTTCCTGTTTAGTTCGTTTGGTTGACATACAGTAGTAGATAACTTTCGGCCAGCAATATTTCAAACGATAATTTAGAAACCCTTTAGCCTTCATTCAATATTTCCCAAACGCATAATAAGCTGTGTTGCTGTTTTTGACTGCCGGGTAACTAGAGTTGTTAATGACGACACACCAGTGGTTGCTTGGATCCTGGGTGTAATTTAGTCTGACCGCTTTTGTGGTGTTGAATTATGGCTCAGGCATGAATCTGCCTGATTCATTTCGCAATGAATCAGGTAGATTCATTTCGAAACTAAGAAACAGTTGCAAATATGGGAAGATTAACCTTTCGTGCATTTAAGTGTGAGATGAAACAGGATTACATTACTGTCAGCAGATTGTTTCTTATCCCATGCAGGATCAAAACAGACTTGGACAACTAGATTTTTTTAGCTTTTTCAAATTAGATTAGAACTGAAATTAGAGCTAACTCAGATTGCACAAATGAGAATTAAAATTATCGGATTTGCGAAAACCACAAATTGAACTAAAATTAGAATTATATTAGCTCAAATCAAACCAACTTTAATCCAAACTCAAACCGTGCCCAAACGTGGATTCATTCTTATAAGCATGAGAATAGATTAGCTAAGATTTGTACACAAAATTGGCACGTTTTGCGCTGTACAATTCTTCAGCATAGTTAATGTGGCGTGGAGATTACGCCACGTATAATGATGAAGTCGTGACCCCCACAGTGGAATTAACCCGGTCGAGTTGAATCTCTATTGCAGTTACGCCGAGGGTTGTTGGTTCGACTCTCGCTTTGGCTGACTCAGGTCAACGCAACATTGTGGCTGCGACACCAAAGACTTGCTCCGACGGAGCCGATGTCGATCTTATACCTAGTTCTCGAGCAGCAACCTTCAGATAGGGGAAACGATATTCGTTTATCCAAATCCTTAAGACCGGGGTGTGCAACCCATGGCCCGCGGGACAAAAGTGGCCCGGGGGCTGAAGTTTTGTGGTCCGCGGAAAGGTCCAAGGTTTTCAAGCAATGATTGCGATTTTTGAAAAGTATTGCCATTGACGGATTGAGGGTGCTATAGGCCTAAGACTGAGCAGATATTTAGTCAAATGTGATACATTTTTGAAGATAATTCGGTAGCTACTTCCAATAAAAGCAATTATCAAAAATAAAATTGAGGGCCGAAATGTTCCAGGGCTCAAGGCCATTGCCTTAGTAGCCAAATGGTTAGTCCGGCATTGGGTATTGCCAATCTTCCGTGGTCGAACACGCAGAGCTTGACACATGCAACTGTGGGCCGTGGACCTGCCTGGTTAAGTGTATTTGGCCCGTCAGTGCTGTATGTTTGTACATCCATGCCTAAAACATCACAGCTGACTGACTGTCGTAAGTAGTATTACCTAATGACTACTGTCTACGGAAAGAAATCCTTTCTCAAAAACGAAACAGATGCTAAGATCTTACAGAGCATATACCTAATGACTATGATGACTTCTGCATGTGAGTGGCATGTGACGTGAAAACAGTCATTGATAAGGCCACATAGTTTGTACTGCAGCTGTGAAAGAGAAAAGAAATTGATTGAGTTTTTACTGTTTTCGCTTTTCTGTGATTGGATGGCGGCGTGGAACTTGTGACCATTTTGTTGCACTTTCATTGCACGAGGGACATTCTTGTTTCGTATTTAAAAATACCGTTGGACAAATTAGTATCTTTGGTAAAACCGGAAATTAGAACTAAAATCAGAGTACTGAAGTTTTTAGCGAATTAGATCAGAATTAGAATTACCGTCATTTCTCTCTAATTCATCGAATTAGAAAACTAGAATTATTTAGTTGTCTAAGTCTGTATCAAAAGTCATGTGGAAGCTGTAAGAATTGGTTTCAGTCAATTTATCGGAATTTATTCAGGCTGCTGTATTGCGTTCTGCTGCCTTGTGTATACGACGTTGAAACAACTCACGTAAGTGGTTCGTGAATAGTGGCGCAACTGACGGGGGGAAGGGGTGCGCGCCGCTCCCACTGGCAGGCTAAATGTAAAAAATGGGCCCCCCTGTTAGCTTGCATTTTGGTATTTAGTATTCTTTTGATTTTTAGGAGGTTTTTGTTTTTGGTGTTTTTCAAAGATATCTCGGAGTGTTTTCCGGTGATTTTGGGTGTTAGTACAGACGAATCCAGTTAATCGTATAACCAATTTGCCAATATATTTGTATGTGTTTAACCGGAAAGTGTCATTATCCCTATCAGACAAATATCCGCAAGTTTACCGTCTAGCGACACAGGGGCTCCAAAATTCAGTTCCGTCGCCACAGGGGGGCTTTTGTGGCAGTAGTCCTCCAAGCAAAGCTTCAACCCCAGATTGAAATGTAAAACATTAGGAATCAGTGTAGTTGTTGTTAATTCCGTCTCCTGTTTTGTCCTGAAATTTATGGACAGAGCAGTACCTGCCGCTGTTACCTAGAATAACATCGTCTGATCATTTTGGTAATTTGTGAGGTAATATATTTGCGGCTTGAGCGCAAAACGTCACCATTCGTTGCTTGGAGTGTTGAACGTGGTATCAGCCTATATGTCAAGTTGTATACGTCCAGACGTTAGACTTACACCTGATCAACGTATTTTGTGTAGTGGCTGTTGTGAAAAATATAGTATGGCCTGCTCATTACTCAGGCAGTCTTCTCTTATTTCGTATTGCATAGAAGCAAGACACTTTAGTGCTTACGACCAAAGTTATACATTTGCGCAGTATGCTGTTCAGACAGCAAGATGGAGATTGAAGTTAGAAGAGTTTATTTAGCAATCACTGCTAAGCTTGTCCCAACCGAGTAATGCAGTTAGTTGATTATGGATGTTAACCATGTGGCGTCCACGTAGGCCCCCCTGGTCTATATTTGTCAACATTTATAGCCTATTTGAGATGCAAATGTTTAAATCTAAACATGTGCCATGCACCATGCAGGAGATTAACAAATCTGAACATCAGAAAACTTTGCACATGCGTATTTCAACCAGTTAGAAGCGCGACGATCATGCTTTTCAAGCAAAATTTACTTTACCCTTTAGGGACCCCTGAAGCCGATTAATGGGCAGAGACTATTTCAGCCATAACTCGCCAGTCGATAGAGCTAGATAGGCGTTCACACCATCTACGGATTCGGCAAGTCTTCTAGTTTCGATTTTAAAAAATATTTGATTTGTGTTTGGGTTTGGGGTTTTCTGTTGGTGACGTCACAATGAGAGCATGTTTTTGCACCTTTGACCAAGTTTACCTGGCCCTGAGCGCCAATCCAGTGATCTATTTTTGGCTCAAAGTTTTTGTGGAAACTATGCGATCATCCGCGTCTTCAGAGCCCTTGACTGACCTTCTAGCATATCTGGAACCAGAATTATGGCTCAAAAAGCACATTTTTCACAAAACAAAAAATTGCAGAAAAAGCGTGAGACGCCCACTAACGGCTAGCTCGATCATTATACTTGGCGGTAGCGTACGCTAGAGAGCTATTCAAACCCTCCAAAGACTCTTGAAGTCTTATAGTTTAGACTGAAAAAAACTTTTAAGATTTGGGTTTGGAGTTTTTGGTGGATGTCGTCAGGATTGGTTTATGTTTTGCTTTTTTTGTTTTTGCGGTTATGACGTCATCACCCAAAGAATGAGCCGATACTGTGGCTCAAAGCTTGTTTGGATTCTAGGCTGTAATACGAGTCTTCGACTTCCTAGCATTTCTGGTGCCAAGGTAATGGCCAAAAGACTCCAATTTCTTAAAGAATTCCTTAGGGGATTAGTGGGGATTTCCTTAATTAATTTTCGGTTATTATGCCATAACTTTGGAACCAGAAACGCTAGAAAGCCAATCAAACACTCTAAAGTCTCGTATTGAAGCCTAGAATCCAAGAAAACTTTGAGCCAAGAAATCGGCTCGATTGTTTAACTCCCAGGGATGATGACGTCATCTAAATGTAACCAAATACGCATAAACGTTCTCTCATTATGTAAACAGCAACAAAAAAACCTGACATCCCAAGCTTAAAATGTTTTTTTCAGTCTAAACTACAAGACGTCACGGGTCATTGGAGGGATTTAACAGCTCTCTAGCTCAATCTGCTGGCGAGTGATGGCCATATATAATACGCGTGTAATATAACCAAGGTTAACGTTTATGGGGGCAGAAATTTTCACCAATTTTTGGTTCGTGAGGCCTTAATTTTGGCTCCAGATATGCTAGAAAGCAGGTCAAGGGCTGTAAAGACTCGCATGATAGTGTAGTTTCCAACAAAATCTTGAGCCCAAAAATTGGCTCATTGTATTGGCGCCCAAGGCCGTGTAAGCTCGGCCGAAAAAAACGCAACAACACTTGTGACGTCCCCCCCAGAGAACCCAAAACTGGAAAATTGTTTTTCAATCGGAACTAGACGTCTTGCCGAATCCGTGGTGTAGATGGTTCGGACACCTCTCTAGCTCCATCGACTGGCGATTTACGGCTGGAATAGTAGCAAAGTGATATATCGACTTTTGCAGTCCTTGAAAGGTTGCGCTAATGAAAGAAAACGTTCATCGAGGCGCATTGCTTTGATCGGCAATAGGTTTTTCTTTTTTTTCTTTGGTAACAGTAATTTCATAACTGAACGACGGGCTTGATTCTGATTTCCTGAAAATTTTTTTCAGCATTTACATTTAACTGCATCTCTAAATAATCGTTTTTATTTTCATGACAATGATCCTTTTTTTAAGCTCTATTCTCAAGACACGTTTTGATGAAGTTTATCCTAACATACTTATTGCACTTCGGATTATGATAAACTGCCCCGATACTTTTGCCAGCGCTGACAAGAATTTCAGAAAATTGGAGTTGATCAAAACCTTCACAGGTTTTATATGACTGATAGCAGACTGTCCTCATTAGCCATGTTGTCAATCGAAGCTTCATGTGTGTGCTCGCTAAATTTAGGTGATGTCATAAAGGCTTTTTCATGCCAAACGACTTGCTCTAAGCCGTTTTGATACAACAATAATGTGACATTGTTCATGATATTTTCATGTTTATTGTTTTGTAATATTTTTCATGTGTGCTACTGGGCCACTACACAGTGATTTCTTTTGTTTTGCTGTTTGACCACCGTCCGCCAGTTGAGTAGACCTGCGGCTGCGGTAGATAAATTACAGCGACAACTAAATCATGACGAATATCAATGCTAATACAGCAACGGTTTAGAAATCTTTTTTCAGAAATCACCATTGGGGGGCGCTGAAAGCATTTCGTGAGAGGTCTACTCTTAGAGTTGGGCTGCTGCGGAAGTGCTCATGCCCAGAGCCGGAGGAAGTGCCCCACGTACCGCCGATCGCGGGGCGGGCAAAAAAGGAGCCACGAAATTTAGATGAGTACCTTTGTTACGGCATATAAAGACACCAGAACTGAACTCACCAATAACTGATTTCACACAGGTCATCTTTCAATATTCATATATATGTAATACGTCAAAGAAATTGATCTTCACACGACCCGTAAGTTCCTAAAGCCAATCATTGTGAAATGCATTGTGAATAGCTTTGTTGCCAGCATTGCCTTGGTAAGCTGGCTGTTGCTCTGGTAACGTTACTGAATTCACATCGCTTGTAAGCATTTTTAGTATAGCCTAGTAAACAAATATTCAGGAAAACTAAGTTGTAGACCAGTTACGTAGCTGGGGGCTTCCGCCATAGAGTGGAAAACGTATAGCTGAAAGAGGCCCACTGGAAGAGTCCCCTCACCAATGTTCAGAAAAAAGTTTATAAATGAAAGTGTATCCGGATTTTGATTTCTATATACTGTACTAAATCCGGAAATCAACCGAAAACAACTGTCCAAAAACTTCCGACAACCGCATATAGTAACAACTTACTGAAAACCAAAAAAGTAAACTGCATGCCGAAATATAAATAAAATGGGGGCTCAATTTTTTTCATTTGGTTTGTTAGGGGGGAGGTTCGCACCCTTGTACCTCTGTCAGTCACCCCGATGCTGTAGACCTGTGTTGTATCCATTCAATATACAAATATAGCATAACACCGGTATACAATCATACAAAATTATATTCGTAGCCCGCGCCTGTAATATCCAGGGTAACTTGCATCAGAGCTGTCCAATGAAAACTTGAAACTGTACACCAATGAGGAATCCAGTTGTTTAACGAATAACACTATGCCCAGTGGTGGGCCTCGGTCCAATTGTGGGCCGTTCAGCACTTTTTATTGGGCCGCGCAACACTTGTTGCGGGACGTGTTGGCTAAGCTCGAGAAGAGTCTTTAACCTGAAGAGGAATGTGACGTACCAACGGTTTGTTTTTAACAAGTATCACCAAGGCCCTCGCGAAACCGTAGGTGAATCTGTGACTAAACTCCGTAGTTTGAGTTCGACACGCGAATTTGGTATTGTTGCAGCCTCCCGGGTGGTGTTGCTTTGATTGTGTGATTCACCACAAACGGGATTTGCGCGAAGAACAAAAATATATATGCGTGGCGCGAGCGAGAAAGCAATAATAAGAGAGATTGCGGGCATGATCTCTGTTGTTGCTTGCTGCGACGGTGCGAAGCTTTGCGCACATGCCGCTCGGGATTTCCGACCGCAACAAAATGGTGCTGTGACCAGGATGTGGGGGTCTTGCGGAGTTCAGCCTTTACACAAAGAACGTGCGATCGGTGTGGTTCGTTGTAAAAAGGAGGGGATGTTGTTGCAACCTCCCCGGTGGTGTTGCGTTGATTGTGTGATTCACCACGAGCGGGATGTGCGCGAAGAGCAAAAATATATATGCGTGGCGCGAGCAAGCAATAATAAGAGAGATTGCGAGCATGATCTCTATTGTTGCTTGCTGCCACGATGCAAAGCTTTGCGCACATGCCGCTCGGGATTTCCGATCGCAACAGTATGTTGACTGATGATTTAATGAGGGACATATTACTTCTAGGAACGAAGTTGGACCAAGTACAACCCAAGTTACTGGATGAAGCAAATTTAACATGACAAAGTTCTCTAGAGATTTGCAGAAGCTGTGAACAAACTCAACGCAGCCGCGCGAAATTAACAATCCGTCGGAGAAAACTTACGCCGTTTCGCGACAGGCGTCAAAGTAAAAAAAGTGAATTACCGAACTGTAAGTGCTGTAATCGAAAACATGAGTTGGTAAAGGAAAATGTCCCGTGTATGGCAAACAGTGCCGAAATTGTGGAAAACGAAATCACCTGGCAATTCGCTGTAAAGTAAAGCGCACTGAACAAACATCTTGGGTTGTAAAGAGAATGGAAGTCCACTCTATGAATCGAGACACACTGTCTGTCAGATAACGCCCAAAGGCACACAGTTGTTTATTGATTTTGCAACTACGGCTTGACAAACACGATAAACCGGTTGTAATGTCATGCCAGCTCGACTTTGGTTCGACCTGTGACATCATGAGCGCAAAGCATCTTGATTTAATTAGCAGAGGCACAAGAATTTCCTTGAATCATAATACGAACAAATTACAACTTGATGTCGGAACTACGATGGCAGTAAGGAACGATTGACATTTGGTGTATGCACAAAGGGCAAGAATATCTACTGACTTTTCATATTGTAGACGGTTCTGGAAAACCGTTACTGAGTGTGGATGCTTGCGAGTTGTTTGGCTTATTAACTTGCCACGTGCAACAGGCTGAACTCTGTAATACTCTTGAAAGTTTTGGAGATGTCTTGGCTAAAAAGAACCGACTAAATGGATCAACAGCATGGTCATTGTGAAAAGGCCGGACAAACTTCGCATATTCTTAGATCTGAAAGATTTACACAAGGCGATTAAATGACCAGATTACACACAGTATATACCAACAATCGATGACATTTTACCGCAACTTTCTAAGGCTAGGGTATTTTCGGTTCTTGATGCGAAACATGGGTTTTGCCAAGTTAACTTAGACGAACCTAGCAGTTATTTAACAACGTTTTGGACGCTGTTTGGTCGATATAGAGGCGGCTCCGCATGCCGTTTGGAATATCTTCCGCCCCGGAAGCTCTTCAGCGACGGCGGCACGAGGTCACGGAAGGATTGCACGGTGTCTACATAATTGCTGATGATATTTTGGTTTATGGATGTTGAGATACCGAAGAAGAAGCCATCGTTGATCACCATAAGAACTTGTTTAAATTGTTAACACGTGCGAGAGAAAATAATTTAAAATTTAATAAATAGAAATTGAAGCTTAAAATGAAGTTACCTGTGTGTATGGGCATTTGTTGTCAACTTCATCAACGAAATTATCTAAACCATTTTTCAGCTCGTACCTTTCAACTGAAAGTAGAGCAGCGTTACCCAATCTTTCACTGGTCATGGAATTTCTGGGAAAGGTTTTGACTAATTTCATTTTTGAAAAACTTCTGTCGCATGAATCGCTGGTGACGTGAAGAGTTACAGCTACCAGTAACAATCAAACTCAGTTTTTTAAGGAATTACAAACAGGGCCCCTGAGATGAACAAAATGTGCTGGTGCGAGACCTATTTTGGGCCCCTTATAGATTATAAATCATAACTGAGTTTCATTAGCTTTATAATACGACTAGAAAATTATATGCTTTATTTATATCGGAATATAACCATGCACCAATGTAATTAGTCAAATTAAGGCTGATCTCAAAAAATGCACATAACACAGCTGCTTTGCGAATTTCGCAACTGTACATCAAAGTTACTATTAATAGTAATCTATAGCGATTCTTACAAGGAAGGCTAATTTAATAATTCTCAAACCTTGATGCAGCAATAGAAGGACAAGAATTTAGTTACTCGTTGTGGCATGGATTCTGCCAGTTTTTGACAGTTTCCTTTGGTTCGCTGTTTCGGTAACACACTGAAATAATAGCGTTTATTAGCATGATCATGGTGGTGCACTCCAATATTCGTAACCGAGATTTTGTTATTGATCACAAGTTCTCAATGGGTTTAGATTTGTCGAGACCCCAGGCCAATCTAACATATTTCATTTTTGTTTCCTGAAAATCTTTTTCACTTTATAAAATGAAAGACATGACAAAAGATCATGTTGGAATAATCCTCTACCATCAGGAAATGTCCTTCTCATATCCGGAAAGGTGTTTATTAAGTTTACATCAATGTATGTGTCTAACTTCATCATACCTCAATTGGTATAATTGAGCCTACTCCAGAAAAGCTAAAACTTTCCTAGAACATCTTATTTTGGGCGCGTTTTACTACCTCATTGAAATGGGCATGACATAACTGCTCAGCAACTTTCCTGATCCTGGCAAACTGTGCTTCCCTTCAACGAAAAACTGACTTCTATCTGAAAACAACACTTTTTGCAGTCTTCTACAGTTCTATATTTACGTTTTTTGCCCATTTTTGGTTCATTTTTTGAATAAGAAGCTGCTTTTTAGCGGTTTCTTAGCCTTTCTGCCAGCCTCCAATGAGCGGCGTCGCACTGTGCTTGAGCTATGAGACCTCCAGCATGCATCAAATCCTTCTGTAAATGAAAACTGGTCTTCCTTGCATAATTTGCAATGACTGTTTGGGAATAGTCTCAGTATTCTGATAGCCTAACAATGCGACTCCTCTGTAGGTGTGGTATATGCCATTAAAAATAATCACACAAATTCCAACATGCACAACTCTCACCAAGGAGTGGATATTACAGTGTAGTGGGCCGAAGCAAACTTTCGGAAAGGGGCCTCAAAACATCGTATAATTTGCGATGCTTTTTGTGCAGAGTGTGTGGTCTTGAAAAGGGGCACCTGGCCCCTATTTTAGTTTACGTTATATCCGAAAGGGGCCACTATATTTGCACATGTTTATTGGCCACTATATTTGCACTGTGAAAGGCTGTGAAAGCCTCTTTATTGAAACTCCAACCTCATCTGGCAAACCTTTTATTCTATCGCCATCCAGCACATGCATTTCCACCCTTCCAGGATGAATTTATCAAACTCGTCACCCATCTCCAAAACAAAAATTGTGAATATCTGATTGGGGGAGATTTTAACTGTAACCTTCTTAAGTATCATGAGCAATCTAATGTAACAAACTTTGTTGATAGCCTTGCCAGTTGTGGTTGT
>Ga0210059_1009897_pt1 | contig 14792 bp, 12 predicted proteins | sample Ectturendosymbi2_FD_188042 | JGI IMG/M metagenome (GOLD analysis project Ga0210059, IMG submission 188042) | Ecteinascidia turbinata endosymbiont from Florida, USA - Sample 2 (SPAdes) (version 2) | ecosystem: Host-associated > Tunicates > Ascidians > Unclassified | place: Key West, Florida...
ACAGATAATAATGTGTGGGCAAATCTACATAAAGGCAGGCTGGGCGAATAACGATATTAGCATAAGCCGCAGCTATTGTATACAGAACGTGGCAAACTGAATCAGCAGCATACACGTGGCAATGAATTTGATAACCAATACCACTATACTGCTCCCTAATGCCGCATGGATTCGTTTGCTGCGTTCAGTTTGGTAAAAACACAAACGTTTATAACGAGTTGCTTTACCGTGTGTTTGCACTTGGTGACACTCTATAACTTTTGTAATACACTGTAGCAATAATGACCCTGACAGAATTCGTTGAATTTCACCACTTAATTTGTTCATAATACTTTTAGATGTATGATGAAACTGACAATTTGACACAGCAAACTCAGCAAAACAGATTTTTGTTCCACAGAAAAGCAGGGCAACACGAAAAACTGTTATACCACAATCGCGGAATCATCTAGCGATAAAGTCTTCTGAGTAAAAAGTATTTTTTATTCGTTCTGATGAGAAATAAAGACTCGTTGAACGCCTAATTTAGCACTGAAACGCACAGTGGTAAAGAAAATGATTCTCTCCAGTACTTCACCGCAAAACTCTTTAATTAAATAGTAGAATATGCGTTTACAACAAATTGACCAGAAATTGAACAAAATGCTTGTGCAATTGTGAAACTGACATGAGCACTTTGGTGCCGCAAAAACAACGTTTTTTCAATTGAAATAAGAATTTTTGTTCCTTGAAAACCACGCGCTAACATAGAGATATGAAAACGAACGTCTTAGTGTCAGATCACTACCCATTTGTAGTCTTGCGCAGTCGCAACGCAACATAAAACGCAATTGTTGATTCACTTCAGCAGTTTTATCCTGATTGTTACCTGGATGCAGAATGCAGTTGTAGAGTTTTCATTACATTATTAAAGTGTTCCAACATAAATGGATGATATGGAGCCATGGGCGGGTGGGCCTTGGGACAGATGATCCTCAGCAATAGATAATGCTGGTTGGACTTTACCTCGAGACAGGGTTTAGATTAGGGATCTCAAACACGCTCTCACAAGCTAATTATTATCTTTGGCCGAGAGTCATCCAACTTTCTTTTCGTGAAATATTGTTTTGTAACTGTTGAGTTCATATTGCTTGCAAGTCTGTTGCATTTCTCATGCATGCATAGCGCCGATTAAAGGCTGTTGCGCATTGAGATGCACTATATACCCGGTGTGTAGCTTTAAGGCAGTGAAGGCCTACCCAATTGTCGACCAAGCGGCAGTCTTCGTCAGTCCAAATTGGTTCTTTGTCTGTCATGAGTTTGAGACCTTTGCTTCTTATTTAGGTTAAGTCACGTTCAATTTAAGATTAGTCACGTTCAAGAATAAGGCGTCCCATACGTTAAATGTCTTTAAAAGGATCAATCTTCACGGTTACAAATGAACAAAACTATACGTTGCTCCAGGTTGGACATTTAAAACCACAACCACGAGTCGTTCCCGGAAGTAATAGTTTCCTTTGTTGAGGTGACAAACAGGATCGACCCTGAAGTAGTATTAACATTGAGTGTTCTACGCAGATAGAGGAGACTTACACGCGAATAAAAGCTAAGGGAATTCGCAGTAATATTCTCGGGAAAATCAACTACAAACCCAAAGTTCGTCACCGTCAATCGACAATAAACACGGAAATCAGGTATAGTATTGTCGCTACGCCGAAAAACAACTGCGCTAATCATTCAGTCCTAGTTTGTTCTGCTGCCGTATTGCTGAAATGTACACGATCGTCGCTAGCATTAGATTACATTTTACAAATAGTGGCAAACACATATGGAATAATTTGCTTTCTTTCAACAAAACCCATTGTGTTTCCGTGAGTTCTCCCACTTAGGTGCAATCAATATATTTCCTAAATACAGTTTATAGTAGAACATATTACCTGGAACTTAAAAATATTGTTGCTCGTTAGCTTTTCAACCCTGGATACAACAGCCAAACGTTATGACAGTGGCTCGTTTTTAACGAATAATATATTCAAACTACAGCTGAGCAAAAAACTTTAAGTGGCTTTCGTTTCGAATGGATTGCGCTTAGTTTCCCAGCAATTCAAACTTTCTGTTTAAAAACACTGATAGTGTTTATACATACGAACGATTTGTGAAGTATCCATCCCATAAAGTACTTGCAAAATTATCAAATTACAGTACATTTCCGTTTCGGTTATAAAGTCTATTTTCAACTGCAAATTACGACAGATTACATCGCTACAACCAAACCATGCAAACATCTGAAATTCAACGATAAAAACCCAGGTAGATCGAAAACCTGCAGTTTTGCATGACATGAACAAATAACAAACAAAATCATTATGGCAGAATTGTGTTCTTGTTCACGTCGAAGGTTTCTAACGAACACTTGCAAAACTAGTCCAACTAAACTCTTTATACCCACTGTACTCAACGCCGTTCCTTTAATACTGCAGGTGGTGCAACAACTCTGCAGTGATCTACAGATCCCTACCATACGTCAAGATAATACCACCAGCACCACCAAAAGTTCCCGATCACATCAAGAAGTTAAGGGAGAGAGTGTCGCAACGTCGAGCTGCTCAAATGAGTGCCGCCGCACTACGTCATGCAACTCCAACAAGCAGGGCTAAACTACGTGAGAGTGACATGAAAGGCTCTGACATCACAAGCACGTCGGGTACGAGAAAATCACGTGGGGAAGTAATCGCTCTTCCGAGAATAACGCCTGAGCGCTCACGTGATGAACACCGCAACGAAGCGTTGCCACAAAGACAGCAAATTTTGAAATCGAAAAGACAGACATCGGCGATTCCAAGCTTACCTTCAATTGCTTAAAACAATACAATGACAACGATCGTAGTTCTGATTTCGTAAAAACAGCCAGAGTTTCATTTGGCAATTTATGAGTGCTGCACGCATGCTTTCATTTTCAGATGTTTAAGCAGTCTGATGCCATCAACCAAAATATGAAAGAATAATGTCTCGAGGGTAAACTTACCTCGAATCAATCTGCTCACCTTACAATCACTCGAAGTGCTCCAAGCGGCGTGATGAGGATCGCAGGTGCAATGGTGTAGGCGATGAAATTGATCACTTCACCAACCGCCACTGAAACACGTGAAGCAAAACCTTATGTTCGTTGCCAAATATTGTCTACGTTTGTTCTTTAGGTTAGGTTTTCACTGTCCTTAAATACAACATGAATGCCTGCGCGTTTAACTAAAAAGAACACAAACATGCAAACGCAGTAGAAAAACAAAAACATTGTTTTTATCAAAAATATCACACAAATTTACACAAACACACAGCCGTAGCAGAAAACAAATTTTGCTAAGTCCTACAGCAGGTTTTTTTTAAGGAAAATGTTAGGAACCCGGTTTGGATTTTTAGGGACCCGATTTATCTGATTCTAGGGACCCGATTTTCTCTGATTTTAGGGACCCGATTTGAAACTCTAGGGACCCGAATCGGGTCCCTAAAACGCCTTAAAAAGCCCTGCCTACAGTTTACACATGGGTGCAAAAACCAAACTTGGCATATAATCGGAGGAAAAGATCGGTAAAATGGACAAAGGTTTTGTAAAAAATTAGATAAAAGTCCATTTTACTTTTTAATAAAATGTACTCTGAACATTTTCAAACTTTTTAATAGTGTAATTCAAAATAAATTTCTTTAAAATGTAAGAAATTGTGTGTAGACGACCTTTTTTGATCGTTCGGATATTTACATCAAACATGCCTTAAATGCAAAACGTCAAACAAAACTGTTTAGTTAACTTTTGACCTGAATACTGTAAGGCAAAAAGTTCTGCAAAATTACTTTGCCCCATCAAATAATTTTGACGTACCACGTCTATGCACAAGCGGGATGTAACGTACAGCATACTAATCAATGGGAAACTTAATCTCTAGATTACTTCGAATTCAGGTCAACGGCACGCATTCCACCGATGCTATTCTGTGGCATAAGAACTGTTAATTATTTCAAATGTGTCGTAAAATGCATAAATACGACCCGGCGGTTGAGTTCGACAGGCAAATAGAGAAATTCTGAGACACTCACTTGCCAGCATGCCAAGCCACCAAGTACATTGCGTCAGGTAACCGAAACCACTGTGAGGAGTGCCTGCAGAAAATACAGCATTCGACATTTTATGTCCATCTGCATGAATGAGCAAACAGCACACGTTTCCACGCTGAGGCCAAAGGCAAATACCGGAAAAAATCACAGGGGTTAAGACAACAGACACTAAAAAAGTAAGAATAAATTTAATCGATTTGACGAAGAAAAATCACAGACCAATGAACTCCTTCCGTGACCCAGCTCACGGGAAGAAAAATCATCAAGAACACCGAATGAAAACCGTCTAAACGGTGTTTCACAGGGAGACTAGGTTTGCCTGTCTTCACGCGCGTATACAACCGCGCTGGAGATCATATTGTATGCGCCACGGCATGGGCATACACACCATTAGCTCTAAGAAACTTAATGGGAGTGCAGTGGCGTAGCCAGTCCAGAAATTTTTGGGGGCAAAATGTTAGATTTTAGGCGAATAACACTATTTTGTTTGGATAAACGCTTCTCAAAGCACAAAATAACTATATTTTCTAAAAATTTGGGGTGACATGGCCCCTTTGGCCCCCCTGGCGACGCCTATGCGGGAGTGGACGTGTGTTCACTTTGGAGAAACGACACCCCGCAAAACATTGCAAAGCAAACCATACACACCAGCATGTGAAAGCTGCCTGTTCACTTAAAGTGACAAAATGCTCTTTTGCTGTGAATTGACAAATTAACTCGCAAACTTTTGACAAAAATATAACTTGAAAAAAAGATGATTTCCTTCCGATGTGAATTAAAAGGAAATAATTGTATTTCTTTGCAAGTTATACTTCTGTCAAAGGCGCTGAAGTGCAGATTGCAGATGTACCACATGACGTCCACGATGAAATGGCCGTTTAGTTTGCTTGTTGGTTCAAGGAAATATCATGATTGAATTTTATTTGCAGTTACCAAGTATTCTGAAACGCGCAATACAATCAGTGTTTCCTGCATAGCAAAACGCTCTACCGAATAATATGTATGTTAAACAAAGACTTAAAACATTATGGATTCTTTTGAAGTGCACTTATTATGCCACAGCGTGCAAAATCAGGTTATTCTTACCGTTGAAAGCTTACAAATATAAAAACTAAGTACTTCAGTACCCTGGTTCCAAACTTAAAGACAATTGAGCTTTTTACCCTACAAGACTTCAAAGCAACACTGTTTCTTAACAACAATGGAATCTTACCCGCTTGGTGTTTGGATGTACTTCTTAGCAAACCTTTTTTCTGCAGGATGAAACTACCTCCCACCAAAAGGGCAGAAACTACTGATAACAGCAAACCAATAAATGGATGACTTGCTTTAGGATTAGAAGAAATATCTTCAGCACTTAATGCTTCAGCCATGATCTTACTCAATTATGCAAGAAGTACGAGAACCAAAAAATTTGGAAAAGAAGGCCTCAGTAAAAAAATATCCTACGTGAACACAAACAGTAAAGTTGCAGTCGCACACACGTTTCTAAAGAAAAGCTAACTTAAGACTAGGACCCAAATCTTCTGAAACTGAAGACAAGTTCATATACATTACAAACAAACTGCTTCAACAAACATGAACATGCACAAGTCTTTTTGTTTGTATCATGTAAACTTTGGCATGACATCAATAAAAAAGACAACGTTTAACTTGAAAACTGCTTCCTGTTGGTAGTTCATTTTCTGACCATGTGTTATTTAACTGATGACATCAAAAGCTTAAGAGCAATGGTGCAGATTTAAGTCACAAAACTGGAAAAATGAAAAACAGGCTGAAGCTAAAACATCACTAGACAAAAATCTTGACATGGTGAATGAACCACTTGCACAAAATATTTAGACAAAATCTGTTTTTGTGAATCTAGAGCAGTGGTTCTTAACCTTTTCTTTACCGTGCCTTCCTCAAGTATATACTTGTCCTTTGTTTCAAGCTCCTCTGGCTATAAAAGTTGCAAAAGCAAATGTATTGTTTGGTAAATTTATTGAACAAACTTCAAATGTTGTACAGCACTTAAGGGCTAGCACCCCCCGGGAAAGTTATTGATGCTCCTTGATTAAGAACCACTGTCTAGAGCAATTTGTTTTGTAGGGGGCGTGGAGGTCAAATAATAAGGTCTAGGTCCAAATATTGTTAATTTTTAACACATAACATTAATTGCTGACACATAAAAAAATCCTCTAATGTGTATACCTATACTGTGCACTGAACCATACTGATGCCCAGGTGTTATAATCAAACCTCTATTTTTTATCAGAGATTAGTCACTAGGCAGTACCTTACTGTCAATAGTGAGTAGAAATAATAAACCTATAACTCAGCGGTTTTTAACCTTTTTTGTACCATGACCCAAATATAGCAACCCACTATAACCCAACAACACCCATCAAACACCCGAATGAAGCAAATGTGATACAACTGCATACAAAAAATATCTACTTGTAACCCGTCCAAAAATGGGTCACAACCTCTCTGGGGGTCGCAACCCCCAAGTTGAAAACCACTGCTCTAACTTGACATGGTGGGGCAAATTTGTCAAGAGAAGCTAGCAATACCAGTGGAAGTCAACTTTATATGATGTAACTTTTTTCAATCTTGAAGGCATAGCAGGTGAAAAAATGTTATTTCATCTTATATTATTTAGCTACTTTGTGGCCCGCCAGCCAATGGCACCTGAACATGTGGCTTCTAGAGAAATGTTTGCCCTATTGTATGATGAGACTCAGTGCCAACTTGGCTGGCCATGAAATGCATAGCCATAAAACAAGGCAATCAGCAAAACCAAATAGCTCAATTCCACTACCATGTTGAAAATAAGGTCAAAACAATTTTATGAACAATTTTTTTTACGTGCTAAGTTATTTTTTATTTTATTGACTGGGGGTTGTTGGCTTTGCTTAAGCCTAGATACTGTCAAAGGGACAATTGTTGGATCAATAAATGTTCAATTGAATAGATAGATCAATACATGTTTCCAAATATACATTTTTTTCCTTACAGAAAATGCAAACAGTAATAGCAAGGGGAACCATTTTTTGACCTAAAACCTGAAAATTTTGATTTTATGATTTATATACAGATTTTGACTTTATTTTGACCTATAAATTTCTGCGTTTGCACCTGCAAAATAATTCAACCTTTGGTGTTGTGGTCAACTCAGAAACATATTCATGCACCATACTTCAAAATTTAAAAAAAAACTTGGTTGTTTAACTTCATGATGATATATTGATTAGCACATTAATAGAGTGAAACCTGAGAACATCATGAAATTAAAACACTACATGCATGAAGGATTGAGCATTTGTCAAACCAACAGGCCACTTTTATTGCCTTACCACGCATAGCCAACATAGTATTCAATCGTCCAATGGTTAGCAAAACAACATTATTATGACAGAAATCGAAACAAACTCACTATTATTATCACAGAATTGCAACCAAACTTGCAAACGCATGACAATATCTGTTGTTGTAGTTTCAATAAAATATTGATAAAGAGAAAAAACTGTACTGCAAGGTAACTTTGACCTACTGATAAATTTTGACCTAATGATAAATTTTGACTTTTTTGACCTAATAACTTGGGAGTCGCTCAAGGTATGAGTATGAAATTTGATTTGTGGACGTTTGATACTTTAATAAAGGTAGAAAATGTTGACTTCATTGACTTTTGGTTGCCCTAGTAATAGCACAAGTTCAGAGGGGACAACGAAACTTACAGAAAGAACAAGGATTCGGAAGCCAATAACTATACATTGATACAGGGGCAAGTAGTGTACTGGTCAGTACACTAAAACCAACTAAAAAAGTACAGATAAAATTAGATCAAATTTGCACACAGGTCAATATGCTAGCAGTATTTCCTCTGACCACAGCCAGGGACAGGCGCTGGTGGAGTCACTGTCACTCCCTGGGGTCACCAGACATATTAACAAGTTTCTTTGCGAGGCCACTCAAGATAGGGGTGACGGACTTGCCATACACATCAGTGGTCCCAACTGCTACTGGTTGAAAGTGGTAAGTGCTTTAGAGGTCATGGTATTTTTGCCATTTCGCAACCTCAGCCTTTGTTGCTGCAAAGCCTGCCTGTCTGGCACTGTCTTTCTAGTGGCCCCAAGCGAAAGTGTCCACAACTGTTGCATCCGATAGTCAAGTGATCCAACAAAATTTGAATTTGTTATCTAACCCTTATCAAAATTCATGAAATTTCATAAGGGGAAAAGATCTACAGTCTTCTGAGCTCAACAATTTTGAAATTTTAGAAATTAGATCTGTATTTCCGAAATTAGGAGCATTTGAAACTTTGATGCTTTTGAAGATTGGGCAAAAAAATTTGGAATTTTGCTGTTGAAACTTCAACTGATTATTATTCCTAGATCTCTGAACATTTTCGTTTAGTATGTTACAACGAAGTGCAAGGTTCCATGCTGAACCAAACAAGACAAAGTTTTTATTGGTGACCTTTGAACCCTAATTAATTGTTATTATAGGGCAACATGTTTTTCATTTGCACTTAAGCATGACAATATTTCAAATACCTGTAACTCAAACAGCACAACTTCTATTGACTTCATTTTAATTTTATGAAGAACTGGTGTTATGGAGATACTATTGTATCTGGGTAACCCATGTTTATTTTTGAACTTAAGGCAAAAAATTACATCTTGATATACTAGTATATACCCATTTAATTAATTGGTATTATACATTTTTGATATATTTTTAATTAATGTTGAGCAATACAGTTCTTAAGTGTGCTTAAACCCATCAACAAAAATTTTTGAAAAGATCGAAAACATGTTGAAACTTGTGAAAAAAATAGAAAAAAAGAACAAAATCCCATTCATTAACTCTTTGGCGTCCGCTAGGTTTCAGGGATTTTTGGAAAAAAATGACTCAACGTTTTTGGCTTTGCGCGGGAATTTCTCCAGTCCGGTATGCTCTACAAACCCGGTAAAAGTCTCAAAAGACACAGCAAGTCTTCTAGTCTGCACTCGAAAAAAAATTTTTTGATTGGGGATGTGGGTTTTTTGTGAGTTACATCATAAATGGAGGACTTTTAGGCCACCTTGGCCTACTTTGCCTGGCCCTGGGCGCCAACTGTTAGGTGGTAGTCTTTCGCCGAAATTTTTACTAGAAACTAGGCTACAATCCGAGTCTTTTGATACTTTGGATGACCTGCTGGGGTTTCGGGTTCAAAAGTTATGATGTTAGTTAGTAAAAATTTTTGACTAATTGGCTAATTAGATAATTAATTAATTTGTTTATTTTCGATCATAACTTTTGAACCAGAAACTCTAGAAAGTCGATCAAAGGCTCAACAGACTCGGACTCGAGCCTAGTTTCCAATGGAAACTTCAGCGAAACACTTTGGCCTAGCAGTTGGGCCCTAGGCCAGGCAACATGAGCCAAAATGACCCTAAAACTACTTCACTTATAACGTCAGTCACAAAAAATCCGTGCCCCCCAACCAAAAAATTTGTTTCGAGTGCAATCTAGTAGACTGGCCGATCTGTTTGGAACTTGAACAGCTCTCTAGCGCAATCAGCGGAGGAGCTAGGGCGTTGGTAAGGCAACCGAAAACTGCTGTTTTTTAGGCCGAAATCAAAGTACGATTATATCGTAGACCGGTTCTTAAAGTGTTAATGATTTTTAAAAATTTTTAATTGAAACGAAAAATAACACAAATTTGCATTTATTATGTTCATGTTCAGGAAAATAATAATTCCATTGTGAAATCTAAAATGTAATCTGATTTATATATAATATAGAGGAACTTCCTTTTTTTCTAAATTGTCACTACTAATTATAATCCTTTTGTAGACCAGTTAACTTTCCTCATAATTCCATTCCATTTAAAACCTAAAGTTGTCTGATCCAGAGATCTTATCTGATGGATACAAATATAAATCATACTTCACATAATATACATATATGTTTTTTTTGCATCACGTTCACCCATATATTATCTTATACACACTTCAGATGGCATTATTTTTATTCTTTCAAATGATTCCAAAAATCAACAAATTTCTTGACTTTAAAAAATTTATCATCTTTTTATGGTCCAACACTTTTTATGGTTATTCTCGACATGCATGGTACAAATAATTCAACAGCAAATGAAATTCTGCCCCACAACAACCTCATGTCTCAGTATACAACGTAAAAGACCAGTAGCCTATATCAATTTTGTGCCAATTCACATAGCAGCATTAGTAGAGCTAATTTCTTCACATCTCTTCATTATCTTTGTTATTGATCTTGAAGAAACATAGTAGTAGTCACAAGCTGATTTTTTTATCCATGGTGCTTTCAATAATGCAAATAAGGTTCTACATTGGTATCCAGCAGAAATCCTCTTTTTGCAGCCAAAACAAATGAAAGAAATCCATTAGGATGCATAAATTATGTTGAAACATCTCCTTGTTCCAGGTCAACATCTTGCACTATGCCAATGTACCATGTTTTGCCATAGAAAGTGGCAGTAGGTCAACCGACAATGACGCAGTTCGAAGAAAATGCTGAGTTTGTCACTTTAGCTGCATCATCATGGTAGTCTAATGGGTGCATCTACATCTGCTGTGCAAATGGTTTCAGTTCAGCTCTCACCATGTGCCTTTAGTTTTGGTAGTAGTAATTATTCATGAACCATCTTTTCATTACTTTTATCAAGACTTCTCAAACTTTTCTGTTTAGATTTACAGTTTAGGTTTAGGGTTAAGATTAGGGTTTAGGTTGAGGGTTTATGGTTAAGGTTTATGGGTTAGGTTTAGCTTTAGGGTTATGGTTTAAGGGTAAGGTTTGGTATATTTCTACCAGGGCTGCAGAGTCAGAGGTAAAATTATCCACACATTTCCCTATTGGCAGTGTCTATTTTGCTGCCAAGATGCCAGCGGCAACAGGCTTAGCAGAAACGAAGTAAAAATAAAAGATAAGCCCTAAACCTAACTGTAACCGTAGCCCTAACCTAATGCTCACCCTAAAGCTAACCTTAACGCTAACCGTAACGTTACATAACACTAATAACCATAATGCTAACTCTAAACCTAACACCCAAGCGTAAAGTTTGGAAAGTTTTGAAAAAAGAGAAAAAAAGAAAAGTCGCCAAGGTGAGAGTCGAACCGAAAAACAGTCAATGGCATACCGGATGTGAAGCATAACCACTACAGTACACGCAGCACGCCAATTGCGTGATACACTGACCTTTTTATTCGAATTGCGTCATGCCACCAGACCGAATGTTCGACTGGCAGCACAACAGCTCCAGCTGATCTGTTGCCACCAGAGAATCTTGGTGGTAGAATAGACACTACCTTCCCTTTTCACACACACACAGTAAAAAAAGCTTAGTAGAAATGAAAGAAAATAAATAAGGCTATTATATGCGTTTCCAAACCTTGCAGCAACCGAAGCATATTTACGGCACTGTTAACCAATAATTTAATATCACCACCCATTCCCAAAGATCGGATGTCACAATTACAATCCGTTTCAAGGTCAACCTACCTTCATAGCAAAACATCAAACACAAAAATTAATCCTGAAAACGTCAAAACTGATTCAATAATATCAAAAGAGGCATCTATGAATTGAATAAAAGAAAGTCCTACAATACCATTACACGCGATAATAATTATAATCTTCTTCAAATGGAGTACCGATAATGATGGAAACTCAGTCAAAACTGTGCAGGCATACACTCAGTGGTGCAGTTATAGACCAGGTGATCGCAAGATCTTTCGCTGCGCCATTGCTAAAAAAATGGTCATTTATGATTTCTCAAATGTTTTGAATGTTATTTTCTTTGGTCGTTAAATTGTCATATAGCTACGAAACAATACAATACACCAGTAGTAAAGTTACTGTTAAGTTTGTACATTGCTGTTTTTCTACACAGATACATTCAGCTCGTGACCGCGAAGTCCCCAAACTGGGAAAAGCAATGAGCATTCAAGCAAATCAGAGAAAGTTACTCATTTGTATTTGTTTGGATTTTAGAACAATGACCATGAAAGACGGTCGTTGAGATACAAAATAATTGTTTGAAAGTATGATGATGGAAGTTTTATGTAAAACAAGGTTAAATTTTAGACTCGCAGGAAACATCGGGCAAAAATTTGAAGTGGACTGAAAAAGAGCACATGGAAGGATTTCTTGGATCTCCCTTGCCTTCCTCACACCTACGTAGTTTGTAACCAACTGGGTAGTGTTGTGCCCGAGTCATTTTGTGTAGTCAGAGTCAAGTCAGAGTCACAAGCCTTTCGAGTCGAGTCAGAGTAACCTAAAAATGTTCGAGTCAAGCCAGAGATGAGTCATAACTTGGTTGAGTCAGAGTCGAGTCACAGAATTGTCGAGTCACTTGGAGTCATTGATTTGCAACCTCGAGTCAATGTCGAGTCAAATAAAATTTAACATTTTCCTATGCATTTTTTGCTACGAAATGGCACCAACATGCTATAAAATGGTGCGCAATAAGTCAGATAATGGTGCCCAATATAGTATGAAATGGTGCCCGATAAGTTGGAAAATGTTGCTCAATGTTGCTTAAGCAAGTTTGATTGCTGGTAATTTAGCCTATATCTAAGTTTAGCTGCTACGAATTCATCGTTAGGCCAATATGTGGCATAATCACGTCGCCACATTTAATGCCGGATTTCACAAGCAAAAGACGACCTTCAAAACAGTGCATTGCAGTTACCGAGACGTTGGGACCCATTTGCTGAAGCCACAATGCTGTCTCACCCTGAGCCAACCACAGAAAGAGTTGAACCGACGATCCTCAGCATAATAGCAATTGAGATTGCCCATTTGACAAGGTTCACTTTTCTATTGCTTCTGTGGCATAATCACGTCATCACCTGGGCTTACGCTAATAACACTGACAGGAATTTGGATTTAAACAATACTTGGTTTTCGCATTTGCATTACATTTTGGAATATAATTTTTGATTGGATTGGGATTTGAAAAACCTAAATCACTTTACCAGTATCAGGAAAAGTCTCAAGTAACAATATGAGACCGACTGCTATGATCACGATATACAAATACTACATCAAACCACGATAAGGTGTCAATATATTGTGCACTGCTGGCCCCCCAGCGAAAAACGAAGTCTCAGGTCTACTTCTGTACTAGTTGGGTCACTTGATCCTTAAAAGGTAGCTAGCATGACCAGACAGTCAAAACCGAAAATTTGCGCCAATCTTGCAGAGGTGTTCGGAGTCAATTTTTCAGACTCCAACTCCGCTCCTGTTCCAAAAAATGCGAAACCGGAACCGGTCCAGTTCCTGATATATTTCAAATTTGGGATTCCGACTCCTGCTCAGACGCCAGCTATCATCGATGCAACAGAAATTTACCTATGTTTTACTTAAGAAATGTCCACACAGATTCTTGCTACGGCCGAAATAGAAAAGTGACTCTAGATCAGGGTCGGATTTTACACAAATTTTTGACTCCAGGTCCGGTTCCGAAAGAAAAGCGCAGAATCCTGCAGGAGTCGACTCAGCGCTCCGGGTCCGTGGCCACCTCTGCAATCGCGATCGCCACTGAAGCATATAATGCTCATTTCTTTGTTTGCTGACGAACTGGGTTCGTCCATTAGAGGCTCAAAGATATTGAAAAATGACCCGACTCCAGTCTCGAGTCATTGATTGTGACTCCAGTCGAGTCATTCTGTAAAAAAAGTGACTCGAGTCGAGTCACCATCTTTCTCAACGTGACTCGGGGAAGGTTGCCTGACGTCCTTGAGCGCCAAGAATTGTCCTTGAATTTGCTATCAAAACTCCTTATGTCCATTCTATTTGAATAAGGTTTAGGCTGTGTTGCAAATTGCGTTGTAAATTGTAACTAAAGTGATTAGTATTGCTTTCACTGCTCTGTCTGTTCTGCAAATACTGATTTTCTGTCCAAAAACACCTGCTTCCTTCATCTGTTTCTATCATCACCTGAATCAGTTCGAACTGGTTGGCTTCTGCTGGTCTTCTGATCTGTAATACATCTCAACCTGAACCTGCATGCGGCTGAGAAGCATGGCTGCTCCTGCAACCAAAGTTGATGTCAAAAACATCAATGACAACCTGGACAAGATGTCGAAAACTCTTGTCGAGAACAGCAGCACCCTTGTCCAGCTGATAGAGGAGGTGAGGGAGATTCGAAAGAGCCAGCAGTTCTTGTCTGACCAGCATGGAAGAGATGAAGAAACATCTCCACTCACTAAAATTGTGTAAAAGTGCCTTATCCCCGTTTCTAGCCCAAATCTTTAAACTTTGCATACGAAAGGATACCTATCCCAAAAGTTTAAAATGTGCACAAGTAGTTCCTATTCACAAAGGGGGGCAAAAAGACCTTTGCAACAACTACAGGCCAATATCACTTCTCTCACCCATAAACAAAATATTTGAAAAACTACTTTATAGTCGCCTGTATTCCTATATTGAACAACACAATGTGCTTTCTGAACACCAGTGTGGTTTTAGAAGTGGATTGTCAACATCCTTGGCTATATATGACATGCATGAAAACTTTCTGCAAAACACAGAGAAAGGGCTTACTACTTGTGCTGTATTCTGTGATTTGTCTAAGGCCTTTGATACCCTTGATCATGAGATGCTTCTATGGAAGTTGGAACATTTTTTATGGGATTAGAAGATTACCACACAAACTTCTTACTAGTTATTTGCAAGACAGACAGTAGTAT
>Ga0210059_1009898_pt1 | contig 14792 bp, 6 predicted proteins | sample Ectturendosymbi2_FD_188042 | JGI IMG/M metagenome (GOLD analysis project Ga0210059, IMG submission 188042) | Ecteinascidia turbinata endosymbiont from Florida, USA - Sample 2 (SPAdes) (version 2) | ecosystem: Host-associated > Tunicates > Ascidians > Unclassified | place: Key West, Florida...
ATAGGATTGGCGAAAGACCGTGGCGGTCATCTGGTCAACCAACCCCGTTTATCACTTTTTGACAAGTGTTGAGAAACAACAGTTGGAGATCAAATAAGCATAATGAAAAGAAAAACAAAAAACGAATGAACGCAGAACATGGTGAAGAAAATGTGCAGGTGAAAGCGCATGCCTCTGTACATAGATGCGTGGATTGAATTTAAGTGAAGGAATTTGGTGTGGTTAGAGTATTTTTAACAATACAAAGAAATTAAAAAATAGTAATAAAAAGAGTACAAAAGTTACAAAAACTAATTAATGAGGTACAGAAGAAAACAAAGCAAAACAGAAAAAAGCAAAAAGTGTAAAAAAACAAAAAGTGTGCTTCATGCCGAAAAGCATAGAATGTGCACACAGAAAATATGAAAAAGTAGATACACACAAAAAATAAAACAGAGTTACAGAAAAAAGTAGATATACACAAAAAAGTAGATACACACAAAAAACAGAACAGAGTTACAGAATACTAGAATACACAGTATTTTGTTCTGGACAAATGAAATTGGGCTGTTGTAATTTGCTTGTCTGTTGTAATTTGCTCAAATATAAATAATATATGCCAGTCTGGATGACAGTCTTCCAATATGACCACCTATTTCTAATTGTACCCAAGTTTGAATGAAGCTGTTTCAATGACCCAAATATGATTAAGGCTGTTGGAATTTGCCCAAATGTTTCTAAATGTATGCAAATTTGAATAAAGTGGTTGTATATTATTCAAATTGGAATGAAGCTGTTTGAACTTCCCTAAAATTGTAAAAGCTGTTTGAAATCTCCCAAAAATGAATAAAGCTGTTTGAAGTTACCCAAAATTGAATAAAGATGTTCCACTTGGCCCAAATTTGCATGGAGCTATTGTTGTTTGGCCAGAGGTGATTTAGTCTGTTGGAATTTATCCAAATTTTTCAAATTTATGGAAACATTTTTAACTTTACCCAAATTTGAATGGGAGTTTCAATTTGCTCAAATTTCATTAAGGTTATTAAAACATACCTAAATGATTTTGATTTTATCCAAATTTGAATAAAACTCTTGTAATTCAGCCAGACATTTCTGAACGTACTAAAATTTTAATGGAGCTTTTCTATATAGCCTGTCATTGAACAAGGCTGTTTGAAGTTTTCCACAACTGAATGAAGCTGTTGCAAATTGGCAAAACTTGATTTGACTGATGGACTTCACCCAAGTGTTTCCAATTTATCTAAATGTTTTTGTTTTCGCCCAAGTTTGATTGAAGTTTTTCTCATTCGCCCAGATTTAATTGAGGCTGTTGGACCTTACCCAAATGCTCCCTATTTTACTCAAATGTTTCTAATTTTACCCTAAACGTTATTAAAGCTTTTTAGTTGACCCAAATCTGATGAAGGCTGCTGGAATTACCACATGAGATTCCCATTACATTATTATAATATTAATATGGAATACAATCCCATAGGATTTAATACAATCCCATCCCATGGGATTCCCATTACATTATTATAATATTAATATGGAATACAATACAATTAAAATTATTAAATTTATGAAAGTTTAGGTGTAGTATCTATTAAATAGGACTATATGTACAAAGAGACATGCAAAACAACAAAATTTATCGACTTTAAAATTCAGAAGTATAGTCTAAGTATGACAATTCAGTAACATTCTGACACTCTCATTCTATTTCTGAGTCTCATGGGAAATACAAATGTGTGCTGTCCCATCCTATCCCACGGGACGTTTCCATGGGATTCCCATAGGAATGACATTCCCATGGACAAGCCTGGGAATCAGTGGACTGCACTCTGCTTTCATCTTTTTGCGATGATTCAAACGTGCACATATCCATATTCAAGTAAGTACTCTCCACGATGGGTGTAAGCAAGGAATCGATCAGCAAATTTTTAATAGGAAATCGATTTCACGTAAAATTAAGCATCCTCAGTCCTGAAAATTGCAAGCAAAGCTTACGGGTGAAAAGTTGAAAGGCTGAAGTAACAGCAGAGAAAAAAACAAACTCAAGACTCTCAAGACTACAATCAAAATCTCGTAACACAATACAATAATGGACTGTATTGACTATTCTTCCGAAATGTAGCGTGTTGAAGGATAACTCAAAATCGTTTTTTACAACGAGTTTGACAAACCTCAAATTCATGCGAAACCAAAGTGACAATAAAACATACACGGACACAAAGTTTTTGCTTGCGTCATTACTGTTAAGATAAATTAATACCAACCAAAATCAACTTCATGATAACCCTAGTTGTGTGGTCTTATGCATGGCAAACCCTGGTTTATTATTGTTGATGGCAAAGGCAAACAATTTCCGTAGGCAATCAGTTCAGCTTCATGCATGGTGACTCATAGGGACGAAAACATTTTTCAACCATGCTGGTGCCACACACAAAAATAGAAATCTTTCTTTTATTTGAAGCTTAATTTTGTTTTAACGCAACTTTCTGGCCACGTGCCTCTTGATTCTGACCCAGAATATTTCGAATTCTATTGCTGTTGTGTTTTCGATATCCCTTTTAGTCACGTGGACAGCGGCATCAGTGGCGCAGCCAGAATGAGGCCGAAGAGACCATGCTCCCCGCTGAAACAAACTTGCTAAGATTTTTACTGGTGCTTTGTATCAATTTTCAACTGTTAGAAAGACGTCAGTGACTGACGAAGTCACTGGCTGGGCCCTCCCGAACAAACTTCTTGGCTGCGCTATTGAGTGGCGTAACTAAAGGTTTGAGCCAGGGCAGAAAAACGCAGAAAACCACAACCTATTGAAAACCAAAAGAATACCAGGTATCAAAATGGCAGCTAAGGGGGACCAGTTTTTACATTTAGCTTGTCAGGAGGGCGGCTCGCACCATTACTCCTCGTCAGTTACGCCACTGCACGTGGATATCACATTCGGTCGCACTGACAGACACTCGCCATGCACTGACAGATCGGCCATGAATGAACGGGAGCTGTGACGTAGACAGGCCAGTTTGACAGAATGGCAAAGCAGTTTGCGGTTTGCACGTGCCGGATGTGGGTAAATAGCGTAACTGGATGTATGGCATACACCTACGTGGCTGCGTTGCTTTAGCTTAACGCATTGTGCAAGTTCGAGTTGACTCTGCAGGACAGTTTCGCTTTTGACGCGACTGGAAAGAACAGAGTAAAACTTGTGAGTCGTGCGAAGTGCCATAATGACTGCTTTCCTTCTCGGAAATCGAAAAATCAGTTAAACTTTGCTGACAAATACACAGTTGTTTTTCACCGGAACCTGGTTTCATAGAAATTTGAACCTTTTTCATTGGTATTGCAAAAATGTGCTGGAAAATAGCAATTTATCCGAACTGCTGGAGGAAAGCTTACAATTAGCTCAAGAGTAGAGCTGTTTGGCTGCTTCCGAGAGAGCAAATATTCAACGGAATAATCACCTTATCTAACAGTTTAGCGTGGAGTTTTATACTAATTTCTAATTTGATTGAAAATTCTAAGAGACAAAGTGAGTACCGAGGGTCGCTTCGGTTTGTAGGCCAACTGCTTCAACGCCGCATTTAAGGCAATTATTCCTATCGTTGGGATCAAAGCGCAGCGTCACGCCACTTATGGCTACTAACTTGTTGTACTGAGATCATGGGCGTAACGAGGTTATATGCCGGAGACAAGAAGCAAGTTTCGCGCCCCCATGTGCTAACCTGAGGTCTTTCGGAATCAAATGTACTGTATTGAAGAAAGTATATGTGACATTGTTGGGACCTTTCGGCGCTTCCCGCAGTAATTCGCGCCCTCATAGTGATGCAGTGTCCGGGAAAGTTTGCCCCCTTCGCCCCCCTCGTTACGCCCCTGATTGAGATATATTGGAAAAGTTGAAGGTCGTACTCTTTCATAGCCGTAGGAGGTAGAAAGAAAGGAAATGAAATTGCCCTCCCGCAATAAAGTTTTGAAAATCCGATAAAATTGGAAAAATTTGTGGAAACCTCTTTGAAATTTCGTAAACGTTCACAAAAATATTCTCCCAATTTGCAGCTTCAAGTGAAGCGTTTTACATTAACATACAACAAAAAATTTGTTGGGCAATTAGGTAAAGATGTTGAAGATCGCTTTTAGTTGATTTTACCTTCATTTGAAAATATTAAAAGATAGCGGCTACAGATGTTTCAGTAGCACCTCGCTTTTTACCTGAAAATTTTCGTGCAACCACAGCAAAAAGAAGTGTTTTTTGCCAGCACAAACGTTTTCGTTTCCCTATCCAGTTACATACTCTTGACCGACAAATTTACGCATTCTGTTGCTCGTACCGGCTCTTTTTGAGGTATAAGGAGTACGTTTTCCACTTTGCCCGTTTTACAATGTGAAAACATGATATAGCAGACCGTACTCGACTCATTCGTGCCATTATCTGTCCCTCTAAAAAACATTACTTAATTGTTTATTAATATAGAGGAGTGACTCTAAACCTTTTTGTGGGCCACGGATCATCTTTTTAAAAAAATATCCGATGGACCACTTCGCTCTGCTGTCACTGCATGAATAACTTGTCGAAACTGTAATACGTAAGGTTACAATTTTCAGGAACTTTTCATGAAAGAATTATGGAACTCTCTATGAACCACTAGAAATTCCACGTGGACCACCGGTTGTCCACCTGGACCACGTTGAGAATCACTGATATAGAGTAAGTGTAACGAGTAAATTGTTTCAAAGCGATAGGCAGAAATGCTTTGCCCTTTCAATTTGACAGTCTACCGCGGTGTCGTTTAAACCTATTTACTCTGCACTCTGCAGTACTGACAAGAGAGGAGTGAGTGAGAATGAAATATTGAGATGTTTGTCCATTCCTTTAAATAAAGATTTGAAAATACAGCGTTTTGGGATGATATTTTGGTGTAAAATTGAATCAGCATGTTTTTATATGCTTGCATCGCAAAAGTTAATTTCTAATACTGACAGCAATTTCCACTTCATAGTTATTGCGTTGCGTGTTCCTTTAGAAAAACAGTGTGAAGTTCAACTTACAAAACCTTCATGAGTTGAACCGTTTATGAAAACAAATTTTTCTGACGACAGGTTTTCCCAAAGCAATAAAATCATCTGTTCAAGCTCATGATCCACTTTTGCAAACTGTGATCGGATCCACTTTTGCAAACCACCATACTGCACACAAGACGGGTTCAACGCGCTCTGTCAAAATCTTCCAAAAATAATGCAATAATTTGATTTCCTTACATGGCACGCTTGCTTCTACTAAAACAGTGTTATGCTTTGCACGAAACAATTATTTATCTTTGTGAACGTTACCAATGCATCTCAATCAAAGATCATTGAGAATAAATCAAAACATTTAGATTTTGGTCCACGAAGATAATACGTGAGGAAAGAAAATTCTAGAAATATGGTATCAGAAAAAAATTCAAAGAACATCGATTATCTACTGTTTAATTGAAAAGTTATAAGCTGCTTATGGTGTAAGTTTATCGTAAAGTTTATGGCGTGTGCTATACATTTTTGTTATGTTGAATTCACGTTGCATACAGACGTGTGAAGTAAATGTCGCTTCAAAGTGTATGCAGGTGCTCCGAAGGAGATAAACAGGGCGGCAGATGTGAAAAATTCAGAGTGGAAATTGAAGACATTTGTCTGGTCATAAGTTAGACATTTGTCTGGTCATAAGTTAGACATTTGTCTGGTCATAAGTTAGACATTTGTCTGGTCATAATCTGGGTTTTAACTTTTTTACGCATTTTTTCGATTTTATGCAACACTCAAAACTCAAGGCTCTGCCACTCAAGCGTTTAATACAGAAGTGTATGCATGAATTCTGCTTTAGTTCAGTGGTGCAATGTTCGTCCAACAGCAACCATAAGGTTTTTCTGTAATGTTTGATCTGTTTCAAACCACTGTCGTCAAGTGACTTGCGGTACAACCACAGCTTCTTGGAAAAGGAGGTTAATCTCAACAAAACACGCACAATTCAGACTTCTTCCGTCATTTGACCTCACTCAAATTATACATTCACCACTGCATGGAGACTGGGAATAAAGTTATTTTAACATACTGGGTTACAAATTTGATCTAAAATGCAATATCCAAAGCTTCTCTGAGATTTTCAAACGAACGAAACGCTTTACGAAATGAATTTGAAGTCCAGATTGACGAAATGTTAAATATACGTTTGACTTTTGTAAGAAAGTGAATTCATCGCCCATTGCACCATTTTTAAATAACGGGAGGTCAGTGCCTCCGTTCCGAAGACCTCAAGCAGGCACATCACAAATGGATTTTTGCAAATGCCATCAAAACTCTTTTTCGAGGAAATAGTGAAAAGGTTATCACTTAATAGGGACGTTCGACGCGCTCACTCATTTTTCTTATGCGGAGGAGAGCGCTTGTCGCACGCATTCACCTGTATTTTAGCCCGCGCTGCACAATGTTTCCGTTTTACTGTATTACAGAAAACATGAGATAAACTTTTTGCCTAGAAGGCAAGCGAAAAAAGTGTACATGCAGTGTTACATAAAAACTCAAGTACTCTTCACGACGGCCTGAGCACGCCATGTCGTCATCTGTTGCAATCTGCAGGCTCGTTTCCTTTTTGCTAAAATTGTTCGAGAAAATACGCGAATGGCGTCTGAACGTCCGAGGTTGCTTTTAATGAAAAACGAAGCAAGCAGCGACACCAGCTGCACAAGCAAAAGCAGCGACGAGGTTCATTGAAAACAATTTCGCTGCTTTGAATCGATACGCTCTCCAACCAACAGTTTCGATTGATTCATAGAATCTTTCTATTAAGTTAACTCAAGATATAGAAAATTATTTACGTCAGTGACGCATGTTTTCATGAGATTTTGCAACACCGTCCTGCGGCGGTAAGCACAAGTTGCGCATCGGATAATGCGATGCTTGTTGCTCAAGTATATTGCTAATCTTGGATAAGGCTTTGCGGCATACGGTGTAGGCGAGTTAAGCAGAAATGCCCACCGCGCAAGACGAGACCAAGTAGTTTTAATCAATTAGTTTAAGCAATATTATTTTCTTCAAATAATGAAGGAAACGAAAAGGTTTTAAATGTGTGATGCAGTCCCCTTCAATAGCATTCCATTGCTAAAGTGTTTGGGTTTCATACGAAGGTCAATTTCGTCTAATATCTACTAAAACTACCTTCCATAAATAACTCCTCAGGTCCGTTTTTGCCGCAAGAGGTTCGGTCAGGAGATAATTTTAAATGGCAAGGTTCACTTTCAAGTAAAACTGTGGTGGCATTTAGATTACAAGCTTTTCGAAAGGGCGCAAACATCCTGCTGTTTCAAAACTTGCTGTCATTCGTGTAGCGGAAGTGCTCGCATTTTGTTCGCGCTTGCTAACATACCGAAGTGCGCCAAGGAAGCTGGGCTCGCACCTATTGATTCCTGTACAGAGGTCAGCAAGTGCTGCTGCTGTCTGGCGGAGCTGAAGCAAAACAACACTTTGACGGTTTCGTGAGAAAATTTTAAGACATCTCAAACCAGTTGACAATTTCGCTTGTGCAATCTGTGACCTATTTCCCGTTGTTGTACCCACGAAGAAAGGAAGTTTTTGAAGTAAATGACTCACGACTGCAGTTGCCTTTATTAGTAAATGACTGACGACTGCAGTTACCTATATGATTATTTTAATGTTCTTGGTCATTTACTTTGCGCGAATTCCCGAGTGCTCGTGCGATTGGAAATATTTCGAGGTGATTTTGATTCAGTCTACTGATGTTTGCGAGCAAGCATGCAATAAACCAGTACTTTCCAAATTTTCTGAGCCAAGGAACACTATTTATATCACTCTCGTAATGTATGGAAGATTCAAGCTGGCGATAGTTGATAATTACTTCCACCACACCGAATTTCTTGGGGAACACCTGACGATCTTCCGCAAAACATTGATGTTCCGGTTGACAATCACCGCGGCAAGCGGCCCAAAAATTAGAAAATATGGAGCTGTCTGAATGATTAGAAAATCTACATCGAGCAGTGACAAAAGTTTTGAAACGGTTGCGTGTGCTGAGATCAGCGGTTTTTGTTTTGCGTACGACACCAAAAAATCAATAACAATGACGTTTCGCGTCGTCTGCGGTGATTCTGACGCTATTACCTAAAGAAGAGACAAGCCACGCTTGTGTTTTACTTTGACTGCTATTCCTTCTACAAACGTTTTCATATTCAGTAATCAGATGTGATACATCTCTCGTAAATGTGCCAGGCTTATCTCATTTCGAATGCACACGCTGCAACATCAAGGAGTTAAAAAAATAGGGTAGAGTTGAATTTATAGGCGCAAACATTACACACTTTCTTGTAATTTCAAATTAAAGCGCTGGGACACCGAAAAAAATGTTAAGCAGGTTGCCTCGTCGAACACCCCTCGAAGTATTTATAATTTTTATCACGGTTTTGAGTTGATTAAAGCCGTGATAAGGTTACAATTTTGAAAGGGGTTACACTCTGTTGGATGATAAACACAGTTGCGCAGGAATGCTGGGTCGTAACTGGTATCTATCGTGATTTGCCCAGTTCCGCAAGTAGCTGAGCATGACAGAGAAAGTGTAAACCCAACTGAAATGATATTCTGCCCTTAACACTTTCACTTCCAAGCAGACAATTTTTTTTCTCTGCAGCGGCTTGTGTTGCAGTGAAACTGCCATTTTTCAATCTTCCGTGAAGGCCCGCCAGTTGAGAGATCGCGTGAAATGTGGTGGAGAAACCTTCAGGGCGATATGAGAAATGAATGAAACCTGCTATTCGGCGTCACAACATCTAGCAGTTGTAGATGTGATAAAGCAGCGCTAGTTTTCTTGCACTAAGCAGGATCATAGTTCCGAGTTGCGTCAGAGATTGCATGCAAATATAACTTAGGTTATTCTTCAGCTTGAAAGAGTCAAGCGTCTGCTTGGTTTAGTTGCCTCCTTCACTATGGCTTTTACATTGGTGGATTTGCTTCGCCGATTTATGAGCATTTACAAGAATTACGAAGTTAACATGTTTGTTACAAATAAAACTTTTGCAGCAAGGTTCGATTCTATTGCAGGAAAATTGGGATGCGACTTATGTACAAGCAATGATAGGATGATTTAAGTTGTGAAAAATAAGGCGATTGCAAAATAATTCGGTTCAACTTTTTGTATAGTTGGGTATATCACCTACACTAGTCTTCGTAACTGATGATGCATTGTAGAAAGGCAAATAGATACGTCTCGATTTAGTAGAAAGAATTTTCATATGATGCGAGGTATGGAGTAGTTTCACCAAATAAAATATATTTATGGCTGTGGACGCCACAAACTTTAGTGTCTCCTTGGTTGGGAATCACTGCTGTGATAGCATTGCTTTCTTAAAATTATGAATTCACGACATGATGCATTGTATACACTAAGGAATGCAAACCTGTATATTCATCTACTGGTACAGTAATTCATCATTGTGTCATGTGTAACCGAAAATTAACGCGTGATGAAAGGAAACACATGTTACAAATGAATTACGAAATCAGAGGCAAAGAGCAGCAATTCTTTCTAGTAGCCGCTATTGAAATAAAATTCATATCCCTTTGGTGTCGGAAAATAAAATTGTTAAGTTTGCAGAAAAACGGATTGTCAATGATAATGTTGTTGCTGTGAATCGATTTCGAAATTTTGAGATAAAGGTGCATCAATCACATTAACGTCTGCAGGGGGACTTTTTGAGGACGCCCACGGTCAGTAATATTTCTTATGGCAAGTAAGCTTTAAACAGAGCCCGCTTTTCAGGTTGCTGACGGTAAATAAAATGTCGACGTTTTTCCCCCTAGAAAAATTTCTGCGGCCACTCATGGTCAGTACTATTTCCTGTGGCAAGTAAGCTTTAAACAGAGCTCACTTCATTTTGTATTTGAAGAGGTTCCACAGTCTATCAAATTGATCAGCGGCAATTTGTTGAAAGTTTGAAAAACAACCCTTACGATCGTGACGTAGCTACCAGAGCCGTGGCAAGAGCCCACAGATCTCCAGTTGGGGACCTTGTGTTTTTGGAGACCCACCGCTGTTCGATTTTGTGAATTACTGTGTCATAAAAATTATAAATGTAAGTAAAACAAATTTTGGAACTCGGTACTCAAGCGACGGCACTGCACAATTCGCACATACTGGTAATAATTGGCACGTTAAGAGGCTTGTCACTGCTCGCCGCTCTGTTCATGATACATTATATTAATGATATTGAAAGTGCAGTAGCCCTATCACTGAAAGGACAAGGAAGAGCTTAGTTCGAATACCAGAATGAAACATTTGTGGAAGTTCAAGAGTGGGACTTCGAAAAGAAAAGAGTGTAAGATTGGCAGATTACGAGAGGAAAATTTCTGTCGTGCATTCACAAAGTTACTGAATATTTCCATGCAGGCCTGTACAAAGCACGAGCTCAGAATGAGTGAAAAACAACGTCACTTCTGAAGAAAGTAGCAACGTTACAGAAGACTTTATTACTAAACGTTCGAAAGAAAATTGTTGTGATATGTGCTTTGAAATCAAATTCTTTTCTAATTTATTGTATTAGGGAATAGATAGAAGCGTACATTAGGCAGTAGATTTACTCCTTTCTGGTTTTGCGATCCCGCGCTCTGCGGATATTTATGCACCATGTTGATGTTGTACATCAAATTTCACTACAATTTCGCTCATCAGTGTGTAGTCATTGTTAACAAGCGTCAGTATTATTTACAATAACAAGGGTAGCTGAAACGACGCGGCCAAGACTAATGAAAATGTTGTTATGACACGGTCAAACTAATGAAAATGTGCGAAGCCAACGTGGTTCTTTAGTCATAGCGGGGCTCCTCAGGTTTGGACTTGCCGTAACACTTTTCATTTATTCACCAGTCTGTGGATGTAAAATGGTTAAACCCTGTGATTATCAGTTCACGAAATTGACTACTGGTAACCCAACTATATGCGATTTTGACAGGGACTGCTTTAGGTAATGACTGGACACACCATTTGTTTTTCCTTAGCCTCCGTTGCAATAGCGTGCTACAGTATCTTGGCAACCTAACTTCGGGATTACGTGTGATGCAGAGACTGCGGCTACTTCTATTTTGTTTGCCTTCAAATTTCCTTAACAAAGAAAACGTGCGTCAGTTTTGACATGTTGGTAATAGGCAGTAAATTAACTTATTTTATTAAGTTATACTACTGGTGCACAGCCTGCGGCCGTATGGCCGCATGCGGCTGTGCACATGTAATTTAAAATATGAGTTACGACGACCGTGCATTAATAACAACTGTTTGTCTACTGTATGGGGACACTTAGTAGAAAGACGGCCTATCTGACGTGTGGAAGCAGGCTAGGCTCAGTGTGTGGAAGCAGAACAGAAGCAGTGCAAAAACAAAAACACCTTGAACTCACTGACGGCCGTAATCCTTAAAATAAACGTAATGCAGCTGGCAATAACGAAAAGGTTGTGCACCCCTGATTTACATCGTGCATGTTAGAAAAAGGTCAGAAAGCTCCAAACTTTTCTGAACTTTTTCAAAAGCTCCAAAGTTTTCCAAATATCCCAAACTTTTTATTTGCTAGGTGGTGCTTTCAAAGAAATATTAAAAAAGTAAAAACGTGTGCTGGCGTGTTTACAGAAACATGATCGTATCAGTTTGCTTAATTTCAGCTGCGGACGCTTGCTGCAGCAAATTGATTGCATAACCACATAAAGTGAAAAGTGTCCATATCTGATGGTAATGCAACCACCACCAGCAGTACTGAAACGTTTGCAATCTACAACAAGATATAATATTGTATGAATAGATTATATGTGCGGCATCATTTCATTAAACGAATAGCCCCTAATTTACCTTTATGAAACACAAAGAGTTGAATTATCGTAAGGATTACCTCAATGCTTCCAAATAAGATTGTATCAGGCAATATCCTTCCACAAATTTCAAACATGCGTAAATGCTTGTATGTTGCCAACGACTCTTATACTGTTGTACTTGGAGCAAGTACTTCAACTTTCAGAAATGGCAAAGTTACTTTGAAACATGTATATGGATTTAGTTTCAGTAAATATAAGCATGATCGACAAAATTCACTACAACCTAATGATGTACAAGTACTATAGTGAGTTCATCACTACTTTGGGGAGCCTCGCATTACCACACCACGGCGCTGGTGGCTATAGGCAGTAATTTTTAAGGTGTTTTGAGGGACCGAAAAGGTCCCTCAAAACATACGTCTTCTACATCAACAACTTTGTAGTTCAACTACATCAACAGCTTTGTAGTTCAAGCCTAATGCAGACGGATTGCGTCCAGTAGGGAGTTTTTCAGCCTGGTGGGTCTGTTCATGATTTTACTTCCTACTTTAGTGCTTCAGGGTGGAATTTCTAGCCAAGTCACCGTATTTTCAATCGTACACGATTCTGGTTTAAAGCTTGCCTATGGATTTAGGAAATTCTGTGGAATGCAAAACTCTCACTTTTATTTTTTATGTGAAGTAAAAAACACAGTTTTTGTAATAAAAGTTACAGTAGATTGTTCTAAACTATACAAATGGCCTTCACATCTTAGAATGAAACACTAACATCGTAACCAGGGGTGTAGTGGGACGGGAACGCGTGGGAACGGCGTTCCCACACCTTTTTAACGTTTTGCTTCAAAATAAGTTGGAAGCTCTTTTAAAATGGCTATTTTTTGGGTGTTAGCACTACATCCCTGATCGTAACAGAGTATATATTTCGACTACTAGGTCGGCATTATCCAGTGGTGTACCTAGGGTTTCCCGCTCCCGGGGACAAATTCAATTTGGGCGCCCCCACACTGGCCCATTCATGGCAGCATAGATGCCAAGAGTTAGTTGGGAGTAAATGGGCGTCGAAAAGCGACTCGGAAGAAAGTAGTTTATTTAAAATATCCCACAAATAAAAATCATCGTAACTACCTTCAGAACAACATCAAACCTATTTTAACGATAAGTATGTCGAACCATCAAAGCTCAAATTTACCTCAACATCAGATCTGTTGTCGTAACGGCATACTATAAGTTTCGTTGCTACCCTATAGCAAGCGCAGTAGCATACTGCATGTAATGGATTCCCCCGTTGTGAGGCAACCATACAATGCGAGCGAAGTGAGAAAGTTCGCATGCCTAGCTATCTGAAAGCATTGTAACGCACCTCTGAGTGAAAACCACACGCGGGCGCTGTTTCCTGGAGACAGAAGCTTCGCGTTAAAACGTCACTCAAGTTCGTAATTGCTAACTTTGCAAAACTTGGTGATCTTGATGAGAGAGATCTTGATGACGACTGGGTAGCAGCCGCTGGTATTCGACATTTTGTAAATTGTAATGGTTAGCATCCGCTGACATTTGACATTTCGTAATTATTATGTGATATTCCGACCTCTGTTTGGTGCCCCCAAAGAAAATGCCCCCCTTGCCTCCTTTGTTACGCCACTGGAATCATCAGCTCTGCGAAGTGCATGTAGTATTAAATTGAATTAAATAAAACCTACAAACAGTAAAGCTACCAAGAGAATCTAATCAGGGATCCCATTCAGTGATTTCTAATAAACCCAGATTGTACATGAAAAAAATTTCTCACAAAAAAAACAGAAACGTTACTTTACAGAAAGACATGTTGGTATAAATACATCAGTTGAAATTATGATTGAAATACTGATTTAATTATACAGTAGTTGCTCTTCCAAATTTTTGTCTGCAGAGTGAACATTTGTATCACTTTTCTGTTGCTAAAGACGTTTTTCATAATGCTGATGACATATTCCATTGATGACGCCTCTTACTAATTTAGGTTCAGGTGTCCATTTGTAACGGTTTCCTTGCATCCTCGACAATGATTGTTTTGCAAACAAGCTTTCCTTAACAGTGTTTGTTTAGCGAAGTTATTGTTGTTTTAATATGATTAACAAGTGAAAATATTCTGTCTACCGATGCAGAAGAGTGTGGCGAAATCGTAAGTTTATTCATAAAATCGGAAAGCATTCCAAATTCGAGTTATCTCAGCCGTTTTTGATATTATGCAGATAATACCAAGAATCAGGAATAACTTTAGTGGACAAGGACAAATCTTTAAACTGCCAAAAGCGCCTCTATTCATCGTCCAAAAAATCCAGCTGATCTTCAGGCACAAGATGGGGAAAATATAGGGCCACATTTGCTATTAAACTATGATATTTTATAAGATCTTGAGCTGCAGCGGGATCTAAAATCCCTAAGTTGGCAACAAGTATTTTCTCTAATGGAAATCGTTTTTTTAATTTGCTTGCTTAGGGCGATCAAGAAATGTAAACAATCAGTTTCAAACCTAGTTTCATCAATTTCTTCAAGTGGCGTCTGAGACAATAACCTAATACATCGACCATCCAAATGCAAATCTTACAAATGTTTATGTAACTGTTTGTAATTTATCTATGTAACTGTTTGTTGCACACGCAACCGCTCGGCTTTGGCTCATCGCACGCAGCTGCATGGCTGACTGCACGGGATCGTATGTAACCTATTTGATATTGATCTGATTTTTTTCGCTGAGACATTTCGGTCATTTTTTTCGCTGTGACATTTTGGTCACTGAGACATTTCGGTTATTTGTATCACAGTAGTGTTGAAACTGGCCATAACACTATTCATTAGTCTATATTTCTAACCGAATTGACTTATTTTTTTTCAGCCATCTAAAAAAATTTCGCTCTATGACCGAAAAAACCTAGATTTTGATACTGCTATGAGGGTATGAAACCGATTGAAAATGGTTTGTGTCATCCGGTATGTGTC
>Ga0210059_1009899_pt1 | contig 14791 bp, 8 predicted proteins | sample Ectturendosymbi2_FD_188042 | JGI IMG/M metagenome (GOLD analysis project Ga0210059, IMG submission 188042) | Ecteinascidia turbinata endosymbiont from Florida, USA - Sample 2 (SPAdes) (version 2) | ecosystem: Host-associated > Tunicates > Ascidians > Unclassified | place: Key West, Florida...
AATATGTTTTTCTTGAGTTATTTTTTAGCTTATCTGTACGTTTTTGTTTTGGCGTTTTTTTCGCCAAATCGCAAAAGTGACGGCTGGGCGAAGTGACGGCTAGCTTTACCCTGGTGCTGATATCTGGTAGATTGACGACAAACACGGCGGAGATTTCTAGAACAGCGAGATATAAAAGTGATTTCAGAAGTTTCAAGTATCACTTGGTCCTGAAATTTGAAATCCTGCAGTACAGTACTCAGCAAACCAACGGTCATCAATCAAACGAAACCTAATTTCAAAGCTGCTGCAGGGGGTTGGATTGCATTGTACCACGTGTTATGTTCAACTTGCATACTGTGTGTGACGTAATAATCCTAAGTATAATTTCTGCAAGGTTGCCCGATTTGCAGCCATTTTTGCCATTTTTTTCTTGCTACGTGCTTCACTGCTTGTAATCTTACAGATCTCACTCTGTAAGGTTTTCATGTCTGATTCTTTGATGGGAAACGATTGCTTTTGACAGACAGCGCATGTAATACAGTTGTAAAATGTGAAGAAGCTTGTCTCAAAGTTGCCGTGTAGGCCTACTTGGTTTTCCTTGATATTGGATAATGACCTTTAATTCAACAAAAGTTGTGTACTAATACCAGAACTCAGGGTTGCCAATATGTTTTCACCAAAAAAAGCCAGATCGTGTCCCAAAAAAGCCAGACAGCAGTTTTACTGCATACACATAATACATGCATAACCAAAAAAATAGACCTTAAAACATCGTCAGAAACATCGATATAGGCCTAATACAATTCCGCTCCTTGGAAGCATTTTCTTTCCCCATATTTACACTGTCGTACATTTGTTTCTTATCAATAACATTGACCATTTTTAGGGCAAAAGTAAATTTTTTTAAATATTCTGCGCACTCTTCATGGTTATAGACTCTTTTCAGGAGAGATTTGCAATGAATATGCAGCTCTGACAATGTTTTTGCAGAGCCAAGCCTTTCCTACTAAATAACACCAGATTTTGTCTAGCTTTTTTCATTTCCAAAAAAACCAAAGGCATTCAAAAAAGCCAGAATTTCAAAATCTGGCTTCAAATAAGCCAAATTGGCAACCCGGCCAGAACTACATTGCTCCGCATTCTCAAAAAAATGCAGTCCGATCCTGTCCGGATCCGGCTAAAATTAGATTTCAGTCCGGTTCCAGTCCTGCTCCGTGCTTATCTCTGCTGGCTAGTGGCCAGAGATGATCACTATTCGGTTTAGCGGTTGGATATTCGGCAGGATAGTGAGTTTGCAACCGGATGGCGGATACGGATATCCAAAAACTACTTTCAAACGGGAACCGGATACAGATCCGGATATCCGAAACACCTTTGTCAATATTTCAAGGATTCAGACTTGGAAAAAGTTGCACATTGCGCAATCACTCATTTATTTTAGTATCATCAGAACCATCTTGCCTTCAATGCCATGACTCCGAGTCTGTCTGTGGTGCAGGCCTAATCTCTGTACCATAGTGGAACCCCATTCCCCCTCTGCTAATTGGACACACCAAATTTGTCAGCATGAGTCTGTACCTGGTGTGGCAAGATAGGGCTCTTTCAGTTTGCATTAAGGACGTTATTTCCTGCGTACTTGGACTAAGGTTAGCTAGCAGAGATAAGCGAACTGACAAATTTTTCAGTCCGAGTCCAATCCTGATCCACAAAAATTGAATCCGATCCAGTTTTGATCCGCCAATGTAAAATCATGCATTTTGCCTCATGAGGCAAAATAACTACTGGAGCTATTTTGCCCTAAGCTAAAAGGGGAAGGCAAAATAGTTCCAGCAGTGGTTTTGCCCCATGAGGCAAAATAGACACAGCCGTTTGGCATTTCCAAAATTTGACAAGTGTTTATTTGGCATCAAAGGCAGAAGCACTGCTGGAGTTATTTTGCCATTAGAAGAATCCAACTGGTTAAATTGGCCAATAGACAAGGACAATACACTTGGATTAACGTAAGTTCCTTGTAATATGACCTAAAATCCTAAACATAATAGCAAAACCTACACACAAAACCTAAACTCAAACCCGAAACCTAAACCTAAACGCAAAACCAAACCCAAAACGCATAATCCCCAGGTGAACCTGAACTCAAAACCTACACCCAAAAGCTGAACCTGAAATCTGAACTCAAAGCCTATAACTAAAACCTGAACCTGAAATCTAAACTCGAAACCTAAAACTAAAAGCTGAACCTGAAATCTAAACTCAAAACCTAAAAATGTAAACACTAAACCGAAACTTAAACCCACACCCTAAACCTAAATCTTTTGAAAAAGTACCTAGAAACCACTCCTATCAAAGGTGTAATATCTACCAAAGCCAAACGAAATGGTGAGAGAAGAACCAACGAACACTCGCACAGCAGGCATAGACACTAACATAACCACTCAACTATGATTACGTTGCTACCAGAACTCAGTGTCACATGTGGGCAACGTTGGATACAGTTCGAATTGCAAAATATTCAGAGGAGAGCTTTTGCTATTGATAGCAAAATATACACTACCATCTTTCTCTGGCAAAATATACTCTACCAGCGTGTTTGAAGTTTTGTATATACACGACCATTTAGCAAATCAGTGAAATCGGATCACAACTAAAATTTTTGATATGTTCAGAGTAATCACATTAAAAAAACAAAAATTTTCTCAGTCCGATCTAGATCTGATCCGCCAATTTTCAAAAAAATTGCAGTCCGATCCAGTCCTGATCCGGCCAAAATTGGCGTCAGTCCTGGTCCAGTCCGATCCAGTCCTGGTCCGTGCTTATCTCTGCTAACTAGTGTAGGCCTACTGTGATCTGTAATCTAGACTAGCTAGCAGAGATGAACATGGATTTGTATTTGGATAAAAATCTAGCGGAATTGCAGTTTTTTGATGGATTTGGATTGGAATTGGATTTCATGATTTCTGACTAACCGGATTTGGACTTGGATTTGGATTTGATAATTTTTGTTTAAATTTCAGTTTGGTTCAGTTTCAAGATTACTATATTTAATATGTGCAATGACATTATGTGTTATAATGTCATTGATCTGTGTAAATTTGTTCAAGTTTGGTTCAGGTTCAGTGAAAATATGACGTCGTTCGGAATTGTATAACACAAATCGTGCTGGTTCAAATGTTCAGCCTTCAGGATGACCAAGATCCCAGCTGCAGCGATACGAGTCTTCTCCCATGTTCAAGCCACTGGTGCCACTCCTAGTGTTTTTCCGCGAGATCTAGTGTTTTTGCATTTCACCTAGTGTTCTAGTGATTTTTCATAGGTGTCTAGTGTTTTTAATGAGTGAGCTGATTGTAACTTACTAATTAAATTACAAATTTTGCGGATTGTAACCGCGATTGAGACTTTGATTTTGTGCAATTGTAACTTGCTAAATATTCTACCAAATGCATCTTATATTACACAAAAGCATATCTGTTTTGAATTAAACCGCTATGAGTCGAGGTGACTGTGGTAATCTGTTAAAAGTTTCAGTGACCTGTAGTCTACAGCCTACAAACAAACACAAGCGACGCGTTGCTGCTGAAGGTTGTGGCTTGTGGCTATGTTGAAAGTCATGAAACAGAGGTGCCATTTACCCATTTGCCTAAATTTCACATTTCAGGAATTTCTCAAGAGCAATGGCATGGATGTGTGGTTGGTCTTTTCCTTTATGTGGTAATTTCCCTTGTGTGAAGGCGTTGCACTTCACCAAGTCACGTTAAAATATTGTATGGCGTAAAAGAATAATTATTTGCGTGTGTTTGTGTGTTTATATGTGTTCTAAGATCCATCTGGTCTGAGACTAAAAAATATATAATGTTCGAAACATCCGTCTGCTCCTAAGTACGCCACTAATTTTCTTGTAATCTGAGAAATCCGTGACATATATGTGATCTAGTGTTTTCTTTTTTTTTGTGAATATGTTTCATTTCATCATGAAATCTAGTGCTTTTCCGTAACAACAGAGTGGCAACACTGGTTCAGACGTATCGTGCCATCAAAGTTACCGATTTGGTGCGGTTTTCATTGACCCGGTCCCTTTTCTGGACTCATGATTGCTGCACGTAACAGAACAGTAATACCTTCTGCTTAGTTACATCTAGCACATCTCATCAGATCATTATTTATTTATGTAGCCTGGTACCAAAACTTTGCGTGCGTTTTTTGCCTGTTGAGCTTTTAATATAATTTTAGTTAGGCCGACAGACTATGCAGTAATGAGGGCCTCGTGTAGATTGCTATTGAATAAAATTTTTTAAATGCCAAAAATAGACTAACAAAAGAGATGTGGACTTGGCAAACATGGATAGATCAAATGTCATTCACTGCATGCCTTTTTCATGGAATTGTTTTTAGAGGTGTTGCATGTGTACATCAAAAACTTGGTGCTATTTTTGGTCGTATAATGGTTACAATTTTTTGCAGTATATTCTATTTTTGAGTGGCTAAAACTGTCTCATATGACTAACTGAGCATCTCAATGCATTGCTGCTAGAATTGTTTGCGATTTACGTTGACGTATTTGAAGTGTCAACTATTGTAGGCCTATTGTAAAACAAATGTACAGCATAAGTTAATTTGAATAATGGTGCAAATCTTTTTCTCGAAGCATATTGAGTAGGATTACATGTAGACTAATACAGAAGAAATAAGATTTCGGATTTAAACAGGATTTGGATTTTAAAATGGTCTGTTTTCGGATTTGGATATGGATTTAAAAATAAACTACCGGATCGGATTTGGATTTGAAAAACCTAGATCCGTTCATCTCTGCCTGCTAGATCACTCTAGATTAGCGGTTCTTAACCTTTTCGGTCTAGTTTCCTACTAACGCCAATAACTTATTTCGAATTTCCCTCCTGATGTTTTTAGTGACGATGTTTTACGGAACGCTATCTGGCCAATACTCATAGTAGCTATTAGCTCGGTGGTATATAGGTTTCGCATATTAGATATAACAATTAAAAGGATCTACTCATTGGTTTCACTCAAGGATTTCACTCATTTACATCAGAGATGATCGGATAGTGGATTTTCACTATCCGATCCTAACCTGTTTTTGATAAATGATATCCGCATCCGATCCGAATCCTGTTTTGGTTGAAATCATACTATCTGTATCCGAAAACTATCCGAAAGTGTATTGTGATGCACAACATATATTTTGTGCTGTTCCTATTTTGCCTTGTTAGGCAAAATAACTGCTGGAGATATTTTGCCTTTAGCTGAACACAAGTGGTTGAAGCAGTCCCATGATAAGTTTGGAATGCATGTCTTGCACAATTGACCTTGACATCTGTAACAGCTCAGTCCCATGCATGGATGATGGTTGCTATCGTTTCAGGGCTGGCAAGCTGTTAGCAGCTTCTTGTTTGCATTAAGTTAACTGTCGGCTAAACCCTAACTCTAAACCCTGAACCCCTAAACCTAAAACCTGACCTAAACCTTGACCATAAGCCTTGATCCTAAACCCTAAGCAAACCCAACCAATTGTCTCTGCATATCTGCATATTGTACTTGTCAAATGATCACTTCAACCAATTGTGTTTGAATGAAGGCAAAATAGTGCCAGCACAGGTTTTGCTTCTTGAAGCAGAATAACACTACCTGAATGCGTTGTGCCACTTTGGGCCCTTTCGTCATGCTTATAAACAGAAAGTTTGACATATCTTGCAAGCTTGACATATCGTGTAACCTAAGTACTTTTCAGAGTCAATGGCATTAAAAAGCAAGCTGAAGTTTTGCCACACAATCCCGTTGCCACGGGAAGGCTTTGGTGGGCTTAGCCCCTCCGAAACAAAGCTCGAAACCCCCAAGATTTTCTGGTGATGGTTCTGTTGCCACCACAAGCTTTTCATTAGCCATTTCTTTGGCAACAATGGTTAGATTTTAACACCATCCATGAGTTCACACTCATAATTTCATTTATTAATCCTACCCACGGTTGCATTTTAGCCAAACCTAACTGCATAGGAATGCTAGTCTACAAACCAAAACAGCATTCAAGAAAATACACTGGCTTTCATTTATATAGAAATGACTGACTAAAAATTCAGTCTAACAAGTCAATGTCACCAAACAACAATTTTGCATATCATGTTTAAGAAAAAAAAGCCATCTGGCCTGGTATCATCCAACAACCAGTCAATGCAGGTTAACGTAGAACAGGCGTGAAAACTGCAAGGCCTGGTGTAGAATACAGACTACATTAAAAGAGCTAGTGTGCTCTAGCTAATGTAGACCTGTGCTCTTCAACCTTTTTCGTTACGGTGGACCCTTAAAGATGCTTTGACGAACTCAAAGACTTAAACTCATGCACCCTATTTACTGAAAGTTCCCCCGTGCCCCCATGTAATTGCGCACTTGTCTGTGAGTACCCTGGTCTAAATAAGCAAGTCCCTAATTCAGTGACTCAACTACGTAATTCAATTGATAATGGCTTGTAGTCTGTTGCTTATGAATCTCAAATAATCATCTAGATACAACAATTGGCTTGATAGTCATTGGTTGGTTAACTGAAAGTCATTGGTTGGTTAATGGTTCATTTTTGGTAACAGAAAGTTTTTATAAAAATTATCTATTTAGTGTGACAAGTTTGCGATGCACCTTTCTGAACCCTTTAATAGTGGTGCACCCTACGCATATTTTGGTACACCCTAGGGTGCACCGTGCACACCGGTTGAAGAGCGCTGGCCTAGACTACAGATCACAGTAGGCCTACACTAGCTAGCCTTAGTCCAGGTACGCAGGAAACAATGTCCTTAATGTATACTGAAAGAGCCCTATCGTGACAAACCAGGAGCAGATTCATCCTGACAAACTTCGCATGTCCAATTACTAATTTAGCAGATTAAAAGCGGGAATAGGATTACGCTACGGTACAGTGATTACACCACAGGCAGACTCGGAGTCATGGCAAAGAAGGCTGAAAAGATGCTTCTGATTTATTATAATAAAGGAATGATTATGCAATATGCAACTTTTTCCAAAAATCTGAATCCTCGAAATATCGAAAAAAGCGTTTGGGTATCCGGATCCGTATCCGGTTCCCGTTTGATAGCCGTTTTTGGATATCCGTATCCGGTTGCAAACTCACTATCCCGCCGGATATCCAACCGGCAAACCGGATAGTGATCATCTCTGATTTACATCATATCAATCAAACAGAAAAGTAAAGTACTCATGTTAAAATTTTAATGTGATTTGTGCGATTGCTTTCACTTCACCATCATTTCGATACGAGGATTAATGGTAAAAATCTTGATTGTGTTATTAGAAGGGGAAACGTGTTTCAACGTGTTGCAAGCTCTGTCATCCAAAACTATTTTAGCACAGTTCCGGAGGCATGGTTGCACTAGTTCTGCAAAGTCTCATGACTTTTTCGCTTTAGCAACGCGAAGTGCAACCACATACGTTGCCTCAACGGATAAATTTACTTGTTCAAATGCGCGTCCTGCATCCAGTCTGACACGACTGAGAGAACCTTCCTTAGTCTTACTGTAAAACATCCTGCTCAATCAATTTTGCTAGGTTGTTCCTTGCGAGCCAGTGTTTTCATGAACAACATACCCTTGCGGGATATATTCGCCATATTTCTGGAGGCAAGCAACGCCATATCGGATGTAGTCTTCCTTGTATTTTCGCTTATTAGCCTTCGCAACCGACATGTTTGCACTACACTAGATGTCTTCGAAAAATAATGATCCGTCAAGAAGCATGTTTGTTGCACCGCAAAAAAATTTTCCCCGCAAAAAAAAATTTAATCTAAGTGTCATGTTTCACAGCAAAATAAATTAATCTAACGTGTTACAACATAACATCACCTCATCTTCAGCAAAGTATAATTTCAGTTCAACCTTGCTGATAAATTGAAGTCAGCTTTTTTACATATCATTCGTACTTACGCTACGCAGTACGCTTAACATAACTACCTACCTATAGCAACCGTAGCTACCTACAACAACGGTCGTTATTCGATTGTGACTTTTGAACATTGTTGAACGCTAAAAACGCAATAATTGCAAAACAATGCACTAGTTGACAAGTAGAGGTTTCTTTAAAAAATAAGTTTGTGACTTATTATTTCGATTTCCTTCCTTAGGTATTGGAGTAAAACAATTTCTCACTGCACCAAATCAGAAACAATTTCCCATTGCATGGATAAAATTTCCCACTAGCGAGAAATTTCCCACCGGTTACGAACCCCTGCTCTAGATCTTTTAATGTGGTCTGTAGTCTACACCAGTGCTCTTCAATCTTTTTGTCATCGAGGAAGCCCTGATATACTTTCGCGTTTGTCATGGAATCCCTACAAAAATTTAAAAGACACGGATTACTTGTAAGAAAATCAAGTATTTCATTATTAGATAATTCAACAAATGAACAGTTATTACAAAACTTAAAACGCAAGAATATTTGATGACTCGCTTGTTCTTGCATTTTTCGAATGTAGCTATAGTGGACACATTAGTGCTTTAATGTTTTGTGCATTCTACTTCGTAATTCCGAGTAATATTCCATTCGTGATTCACGTGATGTACTTGTTTGCGAACAGTCCGACCGTCGACATGATAGCCTGCAAACCTACATAACCGCAGTCGGTCGTTGTTTCCTGTGGCGCATTCGAACACCCAACGCTCTTGTTCGTCGTCATTCTAATTCCGACTCTACATCGAACCCCTTACGTTACGTGGTTTTGACTTCACGCTCAAGTGTATTGGCGTTTTTGTTGTATATCTGAATATAATCGAAAGAAGCAGTCAACTTTAGAGTACTACTGGAGAGTTATTAGCGAACAAAGTGGTGAGAGCCTTTTGATTTGCCTTGCTTTGGCTTGGCAACTTCAAGACGTCAGGTTGCTTAGTTGGGAGACTGACCTGTGCTCCTGCAACAACTAGGTTGACCCCTCAACTAGTAGGGACTTCTACAATAACCTACAACCACTGACCCTACATTGGTTCCCTACATAGCTGCTACATTCAGAATTTGGTCATCCGGCAAAAAACCCGTATCTGAAATATGTGTCGTCCCATTTTCTAATTTTGGCAATTGAATTACATTTGGTCCGCTTCGGATCAGGTGCCTCTTTTAAATTTGAACTACACTGTTCATTACCGTCCACACCTTCGCTGTTGTTATTATTTCGCTTCACATATGAAAATATGCTATTTTGCTTCATCTGGCTTGACTAAATAGTAAAAAGTTGGGTTTCACATTTTTCTTACTTCATTCCGACAAAGGTTGAACAGCAGCTCTAGTCTGTGACTCGGTCTACTCTCTACTAGACTCAGGCTGAGTCTACTATCTACTCAGTCTATACTATTCTGCTGTGAACTGTACATCGGCAACATCGTATATCTGTGATGCAACAATTATGTTCTTCTTAACTGCACAACAATGAATAACAAGTGACGCACAAACTACCAATATTTCTTGTTCCGCTATCTGCACTTAACCCACTGTATAACTAACTGGCCTACTTGGAGTCTGAATGCGGCACAGTGATCTAAAAAATTTATAATGACGCATCAACACGCTGAAGCAAAAATCATTTCCCTTAAAAAACGAGAAACTCTCACAGAACCCCACTACATGTTTTGCGGAACCCTAGGGTTCCGTGGAACCCCTGTTCAAGAGTACTGGTCTACACCAGGCCTTGCAGTCTTCACGTCTATTCTACGTGAGGTTACATTCACTGGTTGTTGGATGATACCAGGCCAGTAAACTTTTTTATTTCTTAAACATGATATGCAAAACTGTTGTTTTGTGACATTGACTTATATCAGACTCAATTTTTAGTCAGTCATTTCAATAAAAATGACACATTTTAAGCCAGTGTATGTATTGTTTTGAATGCTGTGGTGGTTTGTAGACTAGCATTGCTATGCAGTTAGGTTTGGTTAAAGTCCAACAATAGGTAGGATGAATAAATGAAACTATGAATGTGAACTCATGGATGGTGTTAAAATGTAACCATTGTTACCAAAGAAATGGCTAATGAAAAGCTTGGTGTGACAACAGAACGGTCACCAGAAGTCTTCTGTAGCGGAGATTTACATTTGTGCTGTGAGGCTTAACTTTCTGAAATTTGAACAAACATCACTGTCTTATAGTTCTTCATATTTCAATTTTGGGGGACTTGAAGTTTTGTTTTGGAGCGGCTAAGCTCACCAACCCCCCCCCCTGTTTAGGGCTGTATAGCAAAACTTCAGCTTGCTTCTTAATGCAATTGACTCGGAAACGTAGGCTACATGGGTTACGTGATATGTCAACCTTGCAAGATATGTCAAACTTTCTGTTTAAGCATGACAGGGCCCAAAGTTCACAACGCATGCAGGTAGTGTCTATTCTGCTTCAAGAGGCAAAAGCTATGCTGGGACTATTTTGCTTTCAGTTGAACACAGTTGGTTGAAATGGTAAAGGTTTATTGTTTCATATATCTCAGCCAACAAGCAGAAGCACCATAAAAGCCATCGCATGCAGTAAACCAACTATTAGCGAACATTAGAGCGAATGAAAGCACAATGGCACAATAGCTGATCAGTGTAAACAAAGAGGGGCGCTGTGTCATATAGGATTGGCGAAAGACCGTGACGGTCATCTAGTTAACCAACCCCGTTTATCACTTTTTGACAAGTGTTGAGAAACAACAGTTGGACATCAAATAAGCATAATGAAAAGAAAAACAAAAACAAAAAACGAATGAACGTAGAACATGGTGAAGAAAATGTACAGGTGAAACCGCATACCTATATACACAGATGAGTGGATCGAATTTAAGTGAAGGATTCTGGTGTGGTTAGAATATTTTTAGCAATATAAAAAATTTAAAAAATAGTAATAAAAAAGTAGAAAAGTTACAAAAACTAATTAATGAAGTACAAAAAAAACCAAAACAGAAAAAACAAAAGGTGTGCTTATGCCGAAAAGCATAGAATGTGCACACAGAAAATACGAAAAGTAAATATACACAAAAAATAAGCAGAGTTACAGAATACTAGAATACACAGTATTTGGTTCTGGACAAAGGAAATGTTGCTAAAGTTCATAATTGGGAATTTTTTCATATAGAAGGTGTTTCTTAAGTTTTCATCTGAAGGTAAAAGTGGTTGAAAATTTAATATCGTCTGGTATTGAAGACCATACTTTTGGGCCAATGAATTTCAGAGAGCATTTTCCTGAGGAAGAGTTAACTCTAGGTATAAACAGGTTTTTAGAGGTTGCTAGTCTTGTGGAATGATAATGAATTGAGCTGAGTGGAATAAATATTCATCAAAATGATTTGGAAGCAGTTTCTTATGATAAGAGTGCATGAAATGGGTCATGTGACAAAGTACAATACGCAAAGACAATTGGTTGGGGTTTAAAAGTTTATGGTTAGGGTTTAGGATTAGGGCTTTTGGTCAAGGTTCAGGGTCAAGTTTTAGCTTTAGTGGTTCAGTGTTTAGAGTTATGGTTTAGCCTGCAGTTCACTTAATGCAAACAAAAAGCTGCTAACTGCTTGCCAGCCCTGAAACCATGACAACCACCATCCATGCGTGGGACTGAGCTGTTGGAGATGTCATGGTCAACTAAGCAGGACATGCATTCCAAACTTGTCATCTAACTACTTCAAAAAATTGTGTTTAGTTAAAGGCAAAATAACCCCAGCAGTTATTTTCCTTCATGAGGCAAAATAAACACAGCACAAAAAATGTATGTTGTGCATCACAATACACTTTTGGATAGTCTTCTGATACAGATGGTATGGTTTCATCTAAAACAGGATTCGGACCAGAAACGGATATCATTTTTCAAAAACAGGATAGGATCGCATAGAAAAAATCCACTATACGATCATCTCTGCTAGTGGCTAGTGGAGATGAGCGGACTGTCATATTTTGCGATACAGATCCAGTCCTGATTTTTAAAAAGTCAGTCCAAGTCCAACCACAGTCCAAAATATTTTTCAAATCTAAAGTCCAAGTCCAATTAAAGTCCAAAATATTTGAAAAATGTAGCCTTTTCACAACAAAAAGGCCTCATTTCTTTTCCATTAACTCAGTCCAAATCCGGTACGGATCCTAAATTTTTGAAGTGATTTACAGTCCGGGTCCAATCAAAATTCAACAAAATTTGCTACAGTCCGGATCCAGTCTGATCCAAGTCCAGTCCAGTGCTCATCTCTGATGAGCGGACTGTCATATTTTGCGATCCACTCCAGATCCAGTCCTGATTTTTTAAAACTCTGTGCAAGTCCAACCACAGTCCAAAATTTTTTCAAATGTAAGCTAAAGTCCAAATCCAAATGAACTCCAAACTGTTTGAAAAATGAACCTTTTTCAAAACAAAATGCCGCATTTATTTTCCATTAACTCAGTCCAAATCCGCCAGGATCCTTAATTTTGAAGTGATTTAGAGTCCAGATCCAATCCAAATTTAACAAAATTTGCTATAGTCCGGATCCAGTCAATTCAAAGTCCAGGCCAATGCTCATCTCTGCTGGCTACTGGCTAACCAGAGTCAGTGTTGAACATGATCCGGTTTCCGGATCGCGATCCAACCGGATTCTCCAATTCAGAACCGGATCCAGATTGGCTGGATTTCGAAAAAACTCAACCGGATCACATATGGATATCCAAACTGCGTTGATCACTGCAGAAAAATGCTTAATCAGTGTTTTTGTTCGGATATAAACCGAATTGGATCAAATATTTGGACAGGTCCACCGGATTAGGATCGGACCGGATTTCTCAACGAAAATTTTGGACTGGATTAGGATTGCAAAAATCTCCGATTTGTTCAACACTAGCCTGAGTACACCTGGGCAGTAGAGATGAGCGGACTGTCATGTTTTGCGATCCAGATCCAGTTCTGATTTTTTAACACTCAATCCATGTCCAACTACAGTGCTAACATTTTTTCAAAAATAAAGTCCAATTCCAAATTAGGTCCAAAATATTTGAAAATGGCAGTCTTTTCACAACAAAATGCCGCATTTCATTTCCATTAACTTACTCCAAATCCGGTGCGGCTCCTAAATTGTGAAGAGTTTACAGTCCGGATTCAATGCAAATTAAACAAAATTTGCGATAGTCCGAATGGCAAGTGCGCAAAACTTCACACTGTGGCAGCAAGCAACAATAGAGATCACATGCCATGATCACTCTATTATTGCTAGTTCGCGTCACATATACATGGGTGTTATTCTTCACGCACATCCTGTTCGTGGTGAATCACATGTTCAACGCAACTCCAGCGGAGAGGTTGCAACAGGTACAACAACAGGTTACAACCATTTTTCCCTTGCAAATATCAGCTGGTTGTGGCCCTGTTAAAACTACTAGTAGACAGACTCAAAACAGAAAATTTGTGTCAATATTGATTATAACTGAAACAAAAAAGCTCATTTCTTTGTTTATAAACGAACTTGGTTTGTCAATCACACCGATTCCTCGAACATTGCATTGTCGGCTTGATTGATGGCGTGTCATGTCACAACGCATTCGCATTTCACCTCACCTCTACCAGTTCAGAAAACTGGCGCCCTGCTCTGCAGTAGTGTTGTAACAAGTGTTACGTGTTCGCCAGTGATAGCGTGACTCGAGTCAATGACTCGACTCGAGTCACGATTTTTGGAGACTCGGACTCCACTCGAGTCACGTTGAGAAAAATGGTGACTCGACTCGAGTCACGTTTTTAACAGAATGACTCGACTCGAGTCACAATCAAAGACTCGAGATTCGAGTCAGAGTCATTCTTGCAAAATCTCTGAGACAACACAGCATTGTGACTACAACGAATGGGTCCCAACGTGTCGGTGGCTGAAATCCACTGCCGAAGGTCATCTTGAGCTTGTGCAATAGGGAAGTAATGTGGGGACATGATTTCGCCACATATAGGCCACATTTAGGTACACATATAGGCCACATTCGCCACATATAGGCGAAAAAAATAGCAAATATGCATTAAGAGCTTGTCGGAAGTCCCAACAAAAATGCAAAGCTGATGACATGGCTGAGGCTTTACGGAACAGATCTCCCAAGAAATTCTGGCAGAGCATCAGAAAAAGCAAGAAATCATGGCTTCCATCTACAGTGGGAGGAGAAACAGGAAATAAAGCAGTCACTGTCATGTGGAGAAAACACTTTTCAGCATTGCTGAGCTCATCAAAAAACTGTGGAATTGGCAATTTTGTGCATCAAAATATAAACTCACGTAGTAATTTTGAAGGGATTGATGAGCTGATGTGCAACAGCTTCAAAATTAAATCTCTGCTGCACAAACTACCACTGAATCGCGCAGCTGGAAAAGATGGAATCTTTGCTGAACACATTTCTTATGCTGATTCAAGTGTGTGCAGCCACCTGAGTAGTCTATTCAATGTGTGTTTAATGCATGGCAAAATTCCTCAGGAATGCATGCAAACAGTCAATGTACCCATTTGCAAAAACAAGAATGGGAACATAAGTGATGCTGGGAACTATAAGCCTGTTTCCCTTGCAACTATCATCTCCAAGTTGTATGAACACTACATCTTGTCATGCATTTCCCACTTTTGGCCACAACAGACAACCAGTTTGGCTTCAAGCCAAAACATGGCACTGACATGTATACTTTTCTACTTAAACAGACTGTGTTTTATCATGTAAACAAAGAGACTCCAGTGTCTTCAGCTTTCTTAGATGCATCTAAAGCATTTGACAGAACTAATCACAACTTGCTGTTTGCTAAATTAATTAAGCGCAATGTACCTATGTGCATAGTAAGACTATTGTTGAGTTGGTACAGGCAACAG
>Ga0210059_1009900_pt1 | contig 14788 bp, 10 predicted proteins | sample Ectturendosymbi2_FD_188042 | JGI IMG/M metagenome (GOLD analysis project Ga0210059, IMG submission 188042) | Ecteinascidia turbinata endosymbiont from Florida, USA - Sample 2 (SPAdes) (version 2) | ecosystem: Host-associated > Tunicates > Ascidians > Unclassified | place: Key West, Florida...
GTACAGTGTACTGCACAGTGTACTGTACAGTGTACTGTACAGTGTAGTGTACAGTGTACAGTGTACTGTACAGTGTACTGTACAGTGTGTACTGTATACTGAGGTGATGGTGGTATAAATTCTAACGTAGACTCTCCAAGGATCTGTGTGAGAATTGTCTGAATCTTTTTAGGTGTAGAGTTAGTAACTCACTCCTTCGATTGTCATGTAGATTGTCAAATTCATCAACAAAATCATCTAAACATATTTTTCAGCTCGTACCTTTCAACTGAAAGTAAATCAGTGTTACCCAATCTTTCACTGGTCATGGAATTTCTGTGAATTGTTTTCACTAATTTCATTTTTGAAAAACCTCTCTCGCATCAAGTGCTCGTGGCGGGAAGAGTTACAGCTACCAACAACAATCAAACGCAGCTTTTTAAGTAGGCTATAGCCACTAGCGTACGGAGGTGGGAGGCCACTGTGCCATGGCCACCCCCTCAGACCCTAAAAATAAAAAAATGTAAAAACAATATTGTCTAAAACTTGCTTTCAGAATACACAAAAATGCGTATTTTTAGGTGTAATTTTGCAAAATTTTCCCAAGGGCATGCCCCGGACCCCCTAGAATGGTCATGCCTTCGGCACTTCTCCTAAAGTTGATTTGTGACGAAACTTGGCCCAACCTCGGAAATTTTCTGCGTACGCCGCTGGCTATAGCTTTAAATGAAAAAAATTGTTCGAGCGATATAGGCAGCTTCAGCGACTCTTTCCGAAGCAAATTCTTTGCCAAAGTTATTTCCTGTTTTAATCATTTTCACTAAATGAATATAATTTACGAATTCTTTCAAGTGTTTTTCTCATGTTAATGTTTGACGTCTGGGGCAAAGAGCTGAAATACGCGAAAGAATTGCTTCTGAATCATTACAGAAAACTCGTACGAAATTTATGAGGTTGCAGGATATGTGTGAGTAGATTTAAAACTGTAGTCACAACAGTGCCGGATTAAGGTAGCGCGGGCCTGGAGCATTTCAAGAACGCGGGGCCCTAAGTTTAAAAAACATTGTAACACCTGTTAAATCATAAAGTGTGTTGGTAAGGCATCCGTGTTACTAGCTTTACTCTCTGCATGCTTTCTCCAGTTCGCATCGTGACACGACAGTCTGAGTGTATCGTGCTGTCCGCCAGTATTGCCAGATGGTTGTGACCTCAATCTGCTAAACGGTGTCACAAAAAACGGCTAGATTCTGCTAAAAGTCTTGCCACAAAATTTCAGCTAAAATCTGCTGAAAGTAGTGAAATTCTGTTAAAAATCTTTTATTTTTTTAATTATTAAAGGAAACCTATGAAGTTAAAGCCTACAATATAGTAATTTTTTGTCTTGCGCTCGCTCTCAGTTGGCATGGGCTGGCATGGGCTGAAAACGCAGGTCTTCGCCGATACACTTTTCGGCCCACAATTTTCTTCCAGTCAATGTTTTGAGCAACGTAACTGCAGCTTACCTCGTTTTTTGTATGACTCACAGTAATTGACGATCTTTTTCATATGGTTGTATGTTTTTATATAATAGAACAATGCTCAGCGATAAACAATCTGAACATAGCTTCAGGCCTCTAACTTTGTAAGTCTGGTCTTTGTAACTTAAAACTTTGCGTTACATTAGGGAGAATGCAAAAAGTTCTTTAGTCTTATCTGAGTGCTTTTGCTACCAGTTGTGCTTTTTGCTTTTTAAGCTCACAATATTTCGCTATGATTGCATTATTGCAAATTCCGCAAAAGGGTTTTCTTGAATCAACAGGATAGGCAGTATGCACTGAGTCAACTTTTTAAGTTCTGAATCTTGCAACTATACACGTCAAAACTTTTGGCAGCTTTGGTTTACCAGGAAGTTTTTTACCAGGCATTGCTACTTACAGTGGCGTACGCAAAAAATTTTCATGGGGGGTTTCATTCAGTCGCGTATGGTGCCATTTGTATTTGGTAGATGATAATTTGACGTCATATTCATGTTTTCCAAACCAACGTTTTGGCGAAGTTTGCACTGATCAGCCATAGCAGACAAAATAAAGACAATTGTTTCGGATAAAGTAAACTACCGCGGAACCCAATCTTAAACAAGCGTAGTGGGCGAAAGGTCTGCAAAAGTGGTGCGATGGTTTCTGGATGCAGATGATAATCCAGATTCCCACCAAAACCTAATTACTTTTTGGCCCATTTACAATGTTCCTTGAAATTTGCATGCCAATTCATTCCGTGGTGTTTGTATTAAGTCGACAAATTAACAAGCAAAAGCATACGAAAACAATTAATCTCCTTTGCGCAGGTAATAAGTTTTTGTAAAATATCAAGCTCAAGGGGGGGGGTTAACCCCAACCCACCCCCCTTGCGTACGCCCTTCAATACTTACTAGTGTAACCGAACCACTTGGAAATATCGTGACGTGGGATAAGAACATATTCTACCAATGTTATCTTTTAACCTAACGCGCTCACTAAGCACTGAAGCAAATCATTTAGGGTTCACCAAGCCACCAAATTACTTCTTATTATGATACAATTATCTGCTGGAAGCGGCTTCTTTGCATCATAATAAAAATTCCAAATCATTGCAGGCAGTTAGTTGTGCTTTGTCGTGGTGTTACCCAATTCAAAACGTCATAAAGAAGAGAAGTATATTTTTTGATGAAGAAGGTGTAAAAGTTTTCATCTTGAAAAACTGTCGAAACAGGTTTTTGGCCAGGAATTTGTTACCTGCTAAACCTGCCAAATGGTTGGTAAAATCCTGTTAGAAAAGCAGATAACTGCTAGATTGAAAATTTTACAGTTAACAGTGAGACAATCCTGCTAGATTTAGCAGCAAATCAGCTAAAATGGCAGCACTGCTGACCGTAATACGCCTTTTGTTACGTAACTGTACAAAAAGAATCAAACAACAATTTCTGGACACAGACAGCGATCAGTTGAAAACCTTCGCTTACTATTTATGGCAAATTTAGCAAACTACTCACTTCTAAGACTGAAAAAATCTTGCATAATGTAATAAATAAGATTTATTACAGAAGACCGCGGGTCCCGCAAAAGCGCGGGGCCCGTAGCAATTGTTACATTTGCTACCGTGTTTCCCCGGTAATAAGACCTATAGCGTGATTTTTGAGGATGATTTTAATATAAGCTCTACCCATAATATAAGCCCTAGTTGACTGGTGACGACAAAATTTCCCTAATCTCAGCCAATCACACCATTCGACGCAAGCACTCGTTATTTTCACCCATGACCTGCTAGATATTCCAGAGGATGATGATATGATTGTTTCTGAACAAATTGTTAACGAGTTTCTGAATGAAAAACATGTTAATGATAACTGAATGTAGATAGTTTTTGGTAATTTCTGTTTATTTAGAAATCTCTTAATTTTTACTTTGTAACTTCATTTTTTGAGATATCAAAATAAGACATCCCCTGAAAATAAGCCCTAGTGTAAATTTCGGAGTGAAAATTAATGTAAGCCCTCTCTTATTTTCGGGGAAACACGGTACTATCGTTAATCCGGCACTGAGTCACGATCCACTTACATAAGATGTTTCGAACTCATATACTGTAAACAAGGCAGCAGAACGCAATACTGCAGCCAAGATTAATTCGGATAAATTAACTGAAACCAATTCTTAATGCTTTCACAAACCATTTTGCTTCTGGAACAAGCAACAATCTGCTGACAGTTATATATTCCAGTTCCATCTCACACTGAAATGCACGAAAGATCAATCTTCCCATTTCTGCGACTGTTTCTTAGTTTCGAAATGAATTTTTCAACACCACGACCGCGGTCCGACTAAATTTCACGCGGGACCCGAGCAACTACTCATGTGTGTCGTCATAAACAACTCTAGTTACCCGGACATCAAAAACAACAACACAGCTTAACATGCATTTGGGAAATATTGAATGCAGGCTAGAGGATTTCTAAATCATCGTTTAAAATATTGCTGGCCGAAAGTTTTCTACTGTATATGTCAACCAAATGAACTTGAACGTAAACTTCTGAAAAAATCTGGGGGGCCAGACAGGGAGCCAAGCAAAAATCTGGGGGCCATGGCCCAACCAGGTCCCCCTTAGAATCGCCACTGCTCACAGGCATCCAACCTGCTGAGCTTCGGCGCAAAGGAGCCACACTGTCTCTAGCACGCTGGGTCCTGAGTATGGACACCTGCTCCACTCAGTGCTCATGTTCACCGAGTGCAAATGCACGGCGTCTCAAATTGAGACACCCATTTGTCCTAGCCGCACAACAACTAATAATTTCAACTGACAATAATAACATATGTGCGGCCCACTGGGCGGATCACCGGTGGAATGTGGAGTGGTTGGACAAATACAACCCTACAAGACTCCGCACTTTCCCGACACCGGCTACCACTCTCCTGGAATGACCCTTCCAAGAACAGCGTGGCTCCGGCTTAACTGCCTCCGCACCGGTGTCGGACCATTCCTCTCCTGTTTACACAAATGGAGTATGGGCGACTGCACGGCCTGACCGTTCTAGACGATGAGACAATCAAATGGTGGTTCAACACCTGCCCCGAGATCTAGTGCGGCCAAGCAGTGGATTGTAACAACTCGCTCAAAAGAAGAACCTCTGACTTGCCAACCGCCGTCTCCCGAAAGTATGCGTACGCCAACGATCTACCAATCATGCATGCTGATGAAAAGTGACAAACAGTGGAAGGGATTCTAAGCAAGGATATAGAAACCGTAGGTGAATACCTCCAGACCTGGAAGTTAAAGCTCAGTACTACAAAAGCAGTGTTGGCTTTCCACCTCAACAAGGAAGCTAACCACGAGCTGACAGTCAGTCACAACAACGAAACCCTGCCTTTTGCTCCGAGCCCACATACCTCGAAGTAACGTTGGACAGGGCCCTCACATACTGCCGACACCTCGAGTCACTTTGCAAAAAGTTTACATCACACTTTGCACTCTTGAGGCGGTTTGCTGGCTCTGGCTGGGGTGCTGGAGCAACAACGCTGCGAATAACCACCTTAGCCCTGGTCCATTCAACAGCAGAGTACTGTACTACGCTCCTGTCTGGTGCCGCAGTGCTCGCACCTGACTCATTGACCCTGCCATAAACAAAGCCTTGCGAATTGTGACTGGGTGCCTGCGTCTTACACCAGCGGAAAATCTTCCTAGCTTGGCAGGCATCCAACCTGCTGAGCTTCGTCGCGAAGGAGCCACACTGTCTCTCGCACGTCGTGCCATGGAGTCTGGACATCTGCTCCACTCAGCGCTCACCTGTCCATCGAGTGCAAATGCACGGCGTCTCAAATCGAGACGCCCATTTGTCCTCGCCGCACAACTCATCAGTTTATCTGATGACAATAGCAGAAGTCCCGCATTCTGGGCGAATCACCGATGGAATGCGGAAAGTTGGAGAGCACTACGAGACTCCGTACTTTCATCCGCGTCTCACCCTCTTGGAATGGCCCCGCCAAGAACAGCATGTGTCCAGCTCAATCGCCTCCGCACGGGTGTCAGACGTTTCCGCTCCTGTTTGCACAAATGGGGTATGACCTCCTCTGCGGCCTGTGAGTGTGGCACAGAAGATCAAACCGTTGATCATTGTTATCTTCCAATGTCCATTCCATCGACCTCCCCATGGAGCACGGCCTGACGGTTCTGGATGATGAGACAATCGATTGGCTGCTCATCACCTGCCCCTAGATCTAGTGCGGCCAACCAGTGGACTGGAAGAACTCGCTCAAACGATTATGATGAAGCAGCTTGTGCTTGCGTGCTGTAAACATTCCCATCTGAATCAACCTCGTTGTGCAGTTTTTTATGTGTTGAATAAACTACTGCAATAATAAAAACAAATTTATTTCATCCACAGCGTTTCCTTCCCAATTCCTCCCTGAAACAAATTTCCTCCCAGGAATTAAAAATTCCTCCCTTAGGGAGCCAAGTGCCTCCCGTTCGAGAACAACTGGTCTGGACGATAAAATAACTGTACTGTATATCGCGAATGTTGTTTTCCGAATTGTACTAAATTAAAGTGAATAAAGTTACTTTCTTAAGGTTTAGGTGGGGCGATCACACCTCCATGGATCCGCCCCTGGCTATGACTAAACATTTTTGTGTTGTTTGAGTACCCTTGTGATATGGATCATGAGTCTGACGCAAACATCATTGTTATTTTTAGGCGTGTTTTTCCACGTTCGCACAACACTGTATAACTCAGAATGCTAGCGCCCCACAGAATAAACTGTAAGGAGCCGTTATGGACCGACAATTTTTTGACATCAATGGTCCATATCTCCACGTACCCATTTTTAGATTTGACCTATTTTTGAAATTACCTTCAGCTAGCTTTCTTTCACAATGTTTTTTGTGACGTTAACTGCACACTATATTATATGAAAAGCTGGAAATACTGTCAGTTACACACCATTTATCTGGTGTGGCATTACAGGCCACGAACAAAACGTTTTTAAAATCTGTAATCTGGTCCAATCAAAAACCCTGCAGCAAAAACAATTTTTGCATATTTAAACATTGTGATTAACCTCTATTACGAACTTCGGACAAGCAGCCCAACAGTTATCCACACCATTTTAACTGTTAAATCCCTTTTTTAAAGATGTTTTTAAAGATCTTCAAAATCTTTAAAAAAGGGTTCAAACCTTTTTTAAAGATTTAAAGATGCTAAAAGTCTTGCACTTTCGATTAAAAAAATTTGGGAAGTTTTAGGTTGGATTTTTTTGTGAGTGACAGTTATTGGGGTAGGTTAAGTTTTTTTGGATGACGTCATCGGGCCCTGGGCTTCAACCGCAAGCGGCAATTTTTTGTTTCTTTGAAAAAAAAACAAAATAAAATAGGCAAAATCCTCGTCTCTAGACGGTTTGATTTGACTTTTAGTGTTTGTGGTTCGAAAGTTATGGCCAAAATAACACAAATTATTTCACTAGGACAAGGGTGGCCTACCGATGACGCATGCGCCAAATTTAGCTCACTGAATGACTTGAAGTGCCGCATTGGGGGATGCATCCCCCCACCAGAACTAGAGAGGTGTTGACACGACACTTGATTTCATTGAAAATCATCGCCAAAAATATTTTCGTACTGCACACTAAAAATTAACTTGTGCTAACAATTAGTCAAAAATGTTTCTTCGGTTCATTAGATAAGCTGGCTTTGTTTTTGGAACCTGATATAAAATTGTCAATGATAACATGGGCGTTCGCAGGGTGGGCAAATGCCCGTTCCCCCCCTGGAAGTTGGGATTAAGAACCAAATATTTCCCGAAAAACCTGAAGTCGGCATCTTCAATTCCGATTAATTGATTTGATTCTTGCAATGACAGTTTTTTTGCCGATATGAAACTCACACTGCACAAGGGTCAGGTTCACAGTTACAGTGTCATGCAGTGATGGGATGGCAGTTCATTCATGTCTCTTCGTTTGCCCGCAGAAGCGGGTTGTGAAAGTCGCGTGAGGATTGTTCTGCTGTTGGTCTTTATTGCGTAACAATACCGTGGCAACAAACCCGCAAAGGTTTTTACATTACGGCAGCAGGCTTTTGTTGCATGAGACTGTTGAACTCAGACATCTTGGCAAGTAATGCATCGAGACAGTGACATGCTGATAGCGGTAAGCCACGTAACCTACATTTGTACTTTGTGAAAAGAAGCATGAGTGAGTCCATAGCAATGCTTCCACAAGTTTGAAAAATCCATTATTAGTGCGAGTGTGACCAATGTGCCTGAGTGTTAAACTACAGTTAAGCAGGCTTCTTTTCAGGCAGTGTAAAATTATGTGGCTTGTTAGAATATGTCTATGCAGGCTTGTGGCAATACGTCTTAATTGTTAAGGCTTAGTTCTGACATCTGAGTGAATACTGAGTGCAAAGCTATATTTGCTGTGGCGAGTTTTCATAATTCATCTGGTCAATTTTGCAAAACCTGCGTGGTGTTCTAATTCTAGTGAGTTGTCCGTAGTCGTGTCAACATACAGGTCTACTTAATTGTCCGGTTTGTGTAGCAAGTTTTCATTGATCGCTTTGGACGAGATCCCAGACTTTTGCAGCTCTTGTTTCTAAGTGATGCTGACAAGTCTTGCTAGCTGATACGGCAATTAGGGGGAGAGCAACCGGCAATCCCCCCCGAAATTTTCAAAAACATGTTCAGTTGTTAGTTCAGTTGAATATTCAGCTGGGTGGGGCCCTGCTTGCTGAGTAAAATAAAGTCATAATTTGTGTTTTCGTTGAAAACCATGGAAATCCAATGCTTCTTTCTTTGTAAATCATGGCAATGTGGCAATGCCTACTTGAAAAGAAATGCCCTGTGTTGAAAATCTGCAGATAGCCTACTGTGTAAATTGTCGTAATATTAATATACCTGGCTACTGCTGCCAACAAAGCGTTTTTTGTGATTGTTACCGTAACATGGGGCATTTTCTTTGTAGTGTAGAAAGGATAAAGCGTTTTGTCGTCCATTTGCATTGCATCGTCAGCAATGTTCCCTCTTGAGTGCGCAAATACTCAGGACCACCAGTACTGTTGCGCAATGAAATCTCATTCTCGCATACTTGCAACATTGCAAAGCAATGGAAAAGCACGCAAACAAGAATCTATTTGAATGAAATGTTATTTTGTTCGTATTTTGATAAGATTGTATATTTATTATATAATTCACAGTTTGTAATTCATTGAAAACTCCACTTACTCAGCCCTAAAATAAGCATGCTCACTAAAACAAATATTTGCTCAGTGCAAAATTATCTTGGAGGGAACACTGATCGTCAGCACTTTGAAAATGATAAACAAAATGTGGACGTGTCCCCCCTGGAAGAATTTCTGCGGACGCCCATGAATGATAGTGCTTTCTGGCTTTTTGTTACTTTCGTGCTTTCACTGATTACAAATTGTTTGTTTCTTTCCGTTCTCTTAATTTCGATTGCAAAATAAACAGAATCAACCCGCTTCTTGTTCTCATTTCATCAAAATTACCTATAATAACAAATATTATATGCATATTACTATGAGTGTTGCGGACTATTCCAAACGACAATTAAAAACTGTAAGGTTCCCCTTTTGAAGAGCACTGATATAAACCTCATCGAAGTGACTACGCTCACTTGCTGCAACATACAAGTCAGATAACACTATGCTGACTACTGCCATCAGTAAGTGTGCTGTAACAAACGTAACCTACAATGAGAATAAGCATTATGTCGTCACGTGAACTGTTTATCTCGAGTTCTCGATGTACCTGCGCCGACGCCGGTGACTACGTCATGAGATCGTTGTTATGTGCCACATTGCTTGTTGGTTCCGTAACGGTGCAGTGTTAAAGTTTGACCAGTTGTATCACTCAAGCTTCTTCTCAACTAAACCAAGCTTAGACTTGTTTCCTCGTAAATGTACGCATGCGAAAGTGATTGATTTACGCAATATGTTCCTGTGAAGCATTATGTTCATTGCAAATCGATATCGCATCCGCCCCCACCAAATTAGCCTGTGTCCGCTACTGTCGGCAGCCTTGGCTACAGTACATGCTAGTCTTGCCTTTGCCCCGTATTTCACCCAAAAATAGCAACAAGAGAGAGACCTGGGCTGAACGAAGGTACCCCACTGGCCTCGTGTAACCTGAAAAATGGATGCAGGCGTTTTGTTCCACCATTATACGTAACAATAACCAATTCTCAACGCCATAAAAAGAGAATGCTCATCGTCATTCACTTCAATCCTTTGCGATCATTCTTGTATAGAGATCTTTTATTAACGGAATAGTAAAATAACGTGCGTTGAACCAATACAAAAATTCAAATATAATTGTTTACAGAAATGCTGGAAATTGTCCTTGCTCCCAAAATTTGCCCCCCCACAAAATTGGGGGCCCTAGGCTTAAGCCTTTTAAGCCTAATGGTAAACCGCGCCTGATTCTTGGTAAAAAAGATATGTAACCCATAATGTGCACCAGTTGCTATTTAGGACTAGGTTTTTCGTACTTACAAAATCCAGTATGCCTATATGGTATTCATGGATGCACAGAGAATTTATGATTTAACAGTTGTTCACTTGTTCAAGCGTATTATTAACTTAGGGTCCGGCGCTGTTAGTATGCTACAGGCGCTACCTTAATCCGGCACTGGACGAGACCTGAAACCTTCGAGACCGAGACTCGCAAAAATGGGTCTCGAGACCGAAACCAAGTCTCGAGACTCTATCACTGGTCTGAATTACGACTGACAGGCCCAATTATAAGAGAACAATGGTGTAGGAGGTGGGGGTGCAGAAGGTGAAACCGCACACCCAAAAGTTTTGATTTGGTGGAAATCCGGTCAAAATCTGTGGAAATTTGTGCAAAATGTTTGAAAACCTTTGCAAAATTGCTGTATGTGGTTTGAATTTACAAAAATCGCACCAAAAACCATAGGGCAGACGTTTTTTTGGAAGTCGTGTTTTTTGGGTAAGTTAGGGGAAATTTGGGCAAGTTTGGGTGAAATCGGGCAAAAATTGTGCTTGAAGTGCCTTGATTTGAAAAAATGCACCCAACATGAAATGAAATGCAGTCGTTTTTTTGGACATCATGTTTTTGGAGTTTTTTCGGGCAAGTTTGGGAAAATGAGCAAAAATCCTTCGCACCGCCTAAAATTTGCCTGCTCCTACACCTATGTAAGGGAATATTTGGATAAAAAAAATTCTTGCCGTCTCTTGTTGTCCTATAACATGAACATGTTGTTATGTAATAACATGTTCTTCTATAATATTATATCATACAAAAATAAAGGTAGATTTTCACTTGGCGGTTTCGTACGAAAAACCGCACGGGAATCTTGTTTATTCAAGGTTTGCGTACGCGCAGCAACGGCTCATTGCGAGCAGGGCCGGCCTTAAGCCGATGCAGCTGCATTGGGCCCCACGCCTCTGGGGCCCCGCGCCATGGTGTTTGGGTAAATTATTCATTTTACCAGATACACCTTGCGTTTGAGAATTCAGTAGAAACGCCATATAAATTTCATTGTTAACAAAGAACGCTCTCGTCAGAACTGGCAAATTTCCTCTCGAACGTTAGCAAACGTGCTCAATTCTCGCGTTAGTGCTGTACTGCATATTTGCGCTCTACCACGATCGTAACACGGTAGGCTGAACACGATGACGTCATAAAAATCACTGTTCAGAGGAGCCCCGCGCTTAGGTCTTGCATTGGGCCCCGTATCTGCTAGGGCCGGCCCTGATTGCGAGGTCGTGGGAATCGAAGCGGAGCCGATCGCGTGATGAGCGAAAATTTTACATGGAAATTAGCTTTCGGACGAAAGCAAGGCCTCCAGCGTCTAGTCTAGTGACTGATCTCTTGAGAGCTTAGTCAGATCAGAACTACTGTATAGTCCAGGGGTGACCAACCTTTTCGAAACTGCGAGCTACTTCTTGTGTGCTGATTAATGCGAAGGGCTACTAATGTGATACACATTTCTGAAATAGATTTTTTGCTTAATTTACCTTCAATTATTTTGGTATTGATGTTCGTTAATATGAAGACACTGATCATGCTAATGTTATTTTTAGAACGGGCCTGCGGGTGACCTGCATGGTCCTTGCGGTTGCAGGCGACCTGGTGCCCGCGGGCACCACGTTGGTGACCCCTGGTATCGTGAGTTGGACGCTAGAATGTTGAAACGGCTGAAATTCTTGGACGAAATTTGGTCATCGGCTGGACCGTAGTTATGATAAACCGTAGTTATGTGTTCTCAGTGAACTGCTGAGAAATTGTAGTATGTCGCCTGTGTAGCCAGACTTGTCTTTTGGTCAGATAGATATTGATCAATATGGACCTTTAGTAGAACTTTGATAGGCCTAGTTTTGTCACGAATGGTTATGAGCAGATATAATAGGCCTACTGCTTTTCAAGCACATCATATACAACTACTTGCAAATTATAACCTATCCCTATACATGTACGTCCACATTTGCCTTGTAGCAAAGCCCAAGACATGAAAGTTACAGTATTGGCTTTATTCACTCATTCGTGTTTATTTGGGAAAGTATCGTTATTCACAACCAGGCGCGCAACTTTTTTTTCAAAATTTTCAAAACATTGCATAGCAATTTTGACATTTGTAGAAACTTTCAAAGAATAAAGATGAAATTGTATATTTTAATCATTTTTAAGAAATCTTATTGGAATTTTTCATTGTCTTTCACGTTAATTATTATCTCCTTACAAGATTTATCTTGAGACAGGTTATCTGATCGAAAATTTCGTAAATGATTGGTATTCAACCACAAATATGCTGGAAGTGTCAACTTGGGAGATACTGTAGTTTGAAATGTTCGTATTTTTAAGGCATTTTTTATCTATTTGTTCGTGTACTATTTTGTCTTAGACAGGCCTCAATTTGCCCTCATGAAACTTTATAACATTAGGGTACTGTTGAACCGTGCAAATTGCTGAAACTTTCAAAGTGGTAAGAGAAATCTTGACAGCAGTTAGTGCCTCGTCAAAGCGTTTGTTCTTCTACGGCCTTTTGATTATTATTTTTGTTAGTGGCAAAGCGGATCACCATTATTAACGTAGTACATTTCTTAAAAAAGCGTTGTTTAGCTGAATCTTGACTTCGAAACGTGATAGTTTTTAACTAAATTTAGTTTGAGGACTGTTTCACGTTTTAGTGTCTTTCTGGGTTGATCCCAGTAGCAGGACTTGGGAAAAAAGTTTAGTAAAGTGTCATATGAGTGCTAGTCAAGTGCTGAACGCACATACCTATTAAACCACTTTGGCTCCAAATGACGCTTTACAAGACCCTAACTTTTGCAACCAGTGCAAGTCCTGAAAGCTCATATAGCCCTAAACATGCTTCTAAAAGCTTTCACACAACTCATGGATGCCAGAAAAAGCCGTTTTGCCCCTAACACACCTAATCTGTTATGCGCCAAAGGCACAAGACACCTGATCCGTTTTGCCCGAAATGGTTGCATTCAAAGATCTCCTCATCCTTGACATGGGCTATCTATCAAGATTGGGCTCTTCATTTGTGATGGAAATTCAAGCACATGCTAGAAGAATAGGGCTAGAACGAATTTTCTAAAACCAGACGAAAATTAGGCAGGTTTACTACTGTAATAGCCTATACATCTGTCACACTAAAGCACTAGTTGAGTATGGAACCAGGCGTTTGTATGAGAATACAAATTTTTAATCAGTCCTGATCGTTCGGTCTGCATCTTGATTAGAACTGAAAAGTTCTCATTTTCCGAAATGTGGCGAAGAGAACTTTTATCTGCGTGTCAGGCTTATGCAGAACCACATGGAATTATTTTCAACTACAGCAAAACTGTAAAGAAGCGGCTTGCCTGCGCACTTAAGCACTAGGCTAAAGGGAGCTCCCAGTAGCTTTCGTGCTACTGGGGATGTTATACTTAGCGCGCCGCATGTAGCAGCCACCGCGCTGCTACAACTGTTTGTATGAAGTTTAAGGCTAAGAGTGCAAAAAGTACAGTCACCCCATTACTGACACATGGGTGGTAAAAATCTAAAATCTGTTACCAATACAAATATCTGGGAGCTGTACTGGATACTGAGCTCCCAAATGACAAAGATATTCAGAGACAACTGCGATAAAAATATTGTGCAGCAAACAAGCTGCGAGTCTCTTCTCCCGATGTTCAAATGCGGTTAAAAATGTACTTTTTCGTTCCTTTTGTGCGCCCATGTGTGCATCACAATTATGGTGGAGTTTCATAAAGTTATGCATGCAAAGATTGCGTGTGGCCTACAATTTTGGATGCAGGGCTCTATACAACCTTCCCTGGAGAGCGAGTGTTAGTAGTCATGACTCATCAGGTTCAATGTAACATTCCTACATTTGAGGCCGTATTAAGAAAAAATATGCACTTGTTTCTCGAAAGATGCAAAGGTCTAATAACGTAATGGTTGCCTGCTTTGATGCAGTCAGATTGTTTATACTCTTCCTTGTTCTTTGAACACTGCAACTGCATTTTACTTTGTGACTGAGTGCTCAGACATTGCAGTGTTTGTTCGTTTGCAGGTGTGCATATCATAATGCATTTGTATTTTACCTGGGCTTGACCAGTTTAGGAATTAGCGTCCCACTCTGCAGTAGTGCTGTACCAAGTGAACAAATAGTGTCAAGAATGCGTCTGTAAACCCGAGGCTCGGTCTCCAGCGCCGTTACAAAACGTTTTGTTAAGCAAGTTTCTGTAGCCTGGTGTCAAGCGAAATTTCTGACCTATTCTTTTTGGCAGTTATTTTGCTTCTCAGAGTAAAGGAATAGTTTGGCGATTACTTTTTTGATGTGTGTTGCGTAAATTAAACTTTTTGGTTAGCTGTCAGATACCCACAACAAGCTACAATACGGGAATATGTAAAACGAGTGAAAAATATTGGACCTAATCTTCGACTTCAATTATTTCTCTTTTCCCAACTGTAACATAAACCCTAACCCGACACACTTACCTAAAGACCAAATCCTAAACCCAAATCACCAGTCTTTTCAGCGTATTTGATATGTTGAATGTTGCTCTGTGCATGCGCATATGGTGTGAAGTCAGAAAGTTCGCAAGTCAGAAATTTCGCTTGACCCGGTTATTCAAACTCCAACGCTGTTGTAACGTTCGGTTTTGTCTATTTTTATTAACCAGCGTTGTGCAGAATGTGTGTGTTTGTATACCATGGACTTCGCGTCTGTGGGCTAAAATACATTATTATTATTATATGTGACCGTTTGCGAAAAGTTGTACCACGGTTGAATAAGCACGATGACGTCATCGAATGAAATTTCATGAAAATCCCCCC
>Ga0210059_1009901_pt1 | contig 14785 bp, 11 predicted proteins | sample Ectturendosymbi2_FD_188042 | JGI IMG/M metagenome (GOLD analysis project Ga0210059, IMG submission 188042) | Ecteinascidia turbinata endosymbiont from Florida, USA - Sample 2 (SPAdes) (version 2) | ecosystem: Host-associated > Tunicates > Ascidians > Unclassified | place: Key West, Florida...
CGATGTTATCTATGACGAAACAGTTGGATTGCAAGCTAGAAGTTTTACAAACCCAGTCAAGTACAACAGTGCCCGAACTCAATTAGAGGTGGAAGTGTGGAAAATCTTGACTTTTGGCCAAGTCCGCGCAAACGAAAATAGGTTGTGTCAAGTCCTTCGCAGTCAAATGTGCGCATAAATGCAACTTCCTGCGCATAAATGCAACTTTCGTTGAAAATAAATGCAACTTTCTCACTTTTTTACTGCAACAAAAACTTGCCCTACTGATCATTCATCGTGATCATCGTGATCACTGGTGCTGATCACTCATCGTGATCATCGTGATCACTGGTGCTGAAGGTTTGCTCACTGCGGTTCCGTGATCACCTCGGCCTCAGCACTCTTCAGTGAACTGTTCACGAACCAATGCAACCATGAGAAAAGATTCACGATGTTAATCTAACAACTAGCCTGTCAGAGCAATTTTTGATCAATGAAACCTGTTATACGTCTCCGGAATAAAATTTAAAATTTCACTCCTGTTCAGCTCCAATCGTGGTTTATATTCAAAAGTCCTACTGCGGGTCCTTCTCCGGCGCAGGTAAAAAAACGTATACTCCGGCTGCGTGATTACCTCTGCAGCGCAGATGGGTAGATATTATATAACACTGTCAGTTTTCGCGATGGGCCGTGAACTCAGTTATAACCGTGTATACGCGTCACGCTTTCAACGTCTTGATTTAGTTTAATAACTACCCTTTCTTGCGTTTGCCTTGTGAGAACTAACCTTACCTTAAACCCTAACCCAATTCGTTGGGAACATACTTACTAACGTTGGTTCGCGTCATTACCGCTCTTGGCTTTGCCAAACTCTTGGTGCCCGATGCGGCTCATCAGAAGATTCTGAGCAGGAACGCTGCACTGGTGAAAGTAAACAGTGCCTGTCCGTACAAAATTAGCTGTTTTTATTCTCTTCATACTTAATTGATAAGCCCAGAATGTTCTTGAGCAAAGCTTAATTTCCTTATAACACATTTCACATTTAGCAGAAGGTTCGGTTTTTATTTTTGTTGTGCGAGGCCGTGAAAGCGTAAATGGATTTAAACGAAGGCTGGTTTGTGAGGCTTTTTACAACAAACCTGTCTCAACGAGGAATGGAAAGGTTATATCACCGGTTGTATATGACTGTAGCCTATATAGCCTAAGGTTAATATGCTTGTTCATAACATTTCTTCTTGAATCCGTCTTCAACTCCAGTGTTGTGAAACCACATTCAGTAACCCAGGTTGGCGATGAGTCTAGTACCCAGTGCATGTATTTTGTGATCCCTTTCGTTGAGCAGCGCTGTGAGAGCTTAGCAGGCTATATTTCTCCCACTGCATAGCGGTTATGCATATTTCCCACCCCGATTTTGAAGAGGTTTTCGATGTAATTCACTTTCCCCGTCCATGCAGTTCAACTTCATATACATATACTATTGCCTTTCTTGACTTGCTCATTTTTGTAAACTTTGTAAAAATAGCAATTTCCCGAAATAAACTATCGCATTTTCTTTGCGAATAAAGTTTTTTATTGCAGTTTGTTTTGTTTTTTTAATTAATTTTTCATGCTGTACGTTATCTGTTTGATCTACAAAGTAAAGTCGTGCTTAATTTATAATTTTAGGCCCTAAGTTATGGATTTTACTACTACAAAGCCCAAGAGACTCAGGCATAAGGGCGTTGCTGCAAGAATAATCGGCATCGCTTTTGATGATTTCACCAAAGAGTGTTAAAGGCTGGAAATAAACGCTACCTTTACCCCAAAGAACTGAAGCGCAGTCGTTCAGTATCATAGCTGTGTGGATAACACAATGGCCTTCGTATCGCATCCCACCCACTTTCCTTCCTCAATTACTCATTGTTTGTTGCATTCAGCGTGTGACTGATATTTCCTGAGCCCCGCATCTGATTCTTACCTTCAGTCCGGATAATACGTACACTTCAAAAAGAGTCGCCAAAACGCTTGAATCCTGCCAGAGAACTTCTAAATTTTTACAGTTTTATATTGCCAATTGATGGTCGAAGCCAAAAACGAAACTTTCTTGCACAAGTAAGAAACGCTTCAGTAATATTTTCATGCCAACTGTTAGTGTTTTGGACATGAGAAATGGGGTTTCTTACTTCACAAAGTTTCGCCTGCCGCGTAATTGCAAAGTATATGAAACTTTTCAAAATTAACCGCATTGAAAAAACGACCAAATTAACGTTTTGCCAAGCATCATGCAATGATTGCAAATTTTAACATCGCTAGAGTCGAGTACTGTTCTGAAACCACGTTGTTTCTCCGATGCATGTGCGACGGTAAAGTTGTGTTTTCTATTTTGTACAACACGCAAGAAAAGAACGGTAGCTTGAAAAATATTTGTTGGGGGAATCAAGCTGTCCATTCAAAGAGTTTATTTAATACAATATTGTGTAACGTCGTCACTCCCACACGCCACGCGCTAGACTTAAACATGCATTGCAGCAACAACGAATACACAAATACATGAAACAACACGAGGATATATACATGGCGGTAGTAGAAAAGACATACGCTTGATGGCGCTAATACATTTACTTTGATGAAACACAAGCATACGGTACACACGTATGAATGACGCCACCATGATTATTATAATGTAGTACTGCGATAACTTCCAAGTGCACTGATTTATAAAATGCATAAGGGAGTGGGAGGTTGCGAAGGACCAGGGGTTATTTAGGCTGCAGACCTCCCAACGATGAAGCTACTTATAGTGTAAAGGGAAGAGTGTATGACAGTTAGTAAAAGTCTTTTGCTCTGAGTATAAAGTTTAATATACGCAATGCGGTTTTATGGTTTATTGAAGCAAAATGTATTAGCAAAAATCAAAGAAATAGCCAGATCAGCAGAACCTAGTGAAAGAGACAAAGCAAAATGTCACACGCATTTTCGGAATATACTTTTCACTATAACCGGCTAAGTGGTGCAGTTGGTTGAGCACGCGACACCAAAGCTGGTTGACTGGAGCTGCCACTGACTCGCCACCAGTGCAGCATTCACTGCTGCGAAGGCAGCCGCATGACCCACGGCTCAAGCAAGCGGAAATGGGCGCCGCAGACCACTCGTGACACTCCGAACGGAGTACAAAAGCCAGCTTAACGAAACTGAACTTTTCAACATTTATTGAGAGAATATCTAACTCAAGTTTGGTGCATAACTGAATCTTGTTTTAAAGTTCAAGTGCCTTTGGAAACACCCAGCATTTCAAGTCACACCAGCTTCAATCAAAAAGCCGCCCATGAACCCAAGAGCATTGGTCCACCGGCACAAGTGGGATGTCGAGTCGCCCTGGATAATGAGATGAATCGCGACAATTTCTGAAACTGAAAGTACAGTTTCAATGTTTGTGAAGAAATGTGAATATGGTATTTTAAAAATTATTTTCTTCGGTTAGCAGTTTGTCTAAAACCGCCACAATATGGAAAAACACAGTGGTTGGATTTAACTGAAAATTTGATGATTTGTCACGCGCTGTACCGCCTACACCTACATCGTGAAGGACACCATACAAGCGACTCATCTACTTTATGTGAAATCGCTGCAGTTACCACTGTTTTGTGGCAGCTGGAAAAGCAGAAGGTTAAATAATTCACTCTTAAACCTGCGGCACACATTGAAATAAATCGATTAGGGACTTCCAGTGCTGTCGTTCCAAGAAAAGATAATATTGGGTAATGCTTTATGTAAAAAAATGTCGCAGCCTACGCATCCGCCCAAGCGCCCCCTGGCTCCACCCGTGGTGGTGGTTATAGCAACTGGTACTGTACAATGGTGCTATATCTATCGCTGCAATTATTACGAAAACACATTAATTCTGAGAGTTGGTTTTAAATCGACATAATTATGCTAAAAAATTATGAAAATCAATTCAAATTTGGTCAGTTCCGAAATAAAATGTACTACTGCTATAACCACAAGATTCTCACTAGAACCACTAAACCACATTGATCAATCCAAAAACAAGCCACAAGATCTTTTGGTAAATACTAGCAATCCCAACCGTGTTCTGTATATTGTAGGCTGCGACCAGTGCAGGAATTCGACTCATAGGAACATGACACGAATCAGTCAGCGAATCAGTGTGTTTGTGTACACACTGATTCGGCTAATTAAAATTAACCAACACAATTATCAACAATCATGATAATTCACTTTACGTAGTAAATCTGTACACTATCTCTAGATAATCCAGAGATAATATCTCCAATTTTCTTATTTATTCCCTGGCTTTATGCTGGGGGAGGTTTCCAACAGTAGTGTAACCAGGGACGCCGGAACGGGGGTGCATGATGGGGGCATTATCCCCCTGCCTTTTGAAAGAGGGCGCAACGGGGGAGCAGGTGCCCTTACATAACAGTATCATAAGCAATTTCATGATTTATCAAGATCGACTTGAAACAAATTTATTACAGCTATTCGCGCACACATAAAATTCAAAATGATTTTCTATAAATTCTGTTATTACTTTGAGGTCAACATTGTTGCTGAACATGTAAATGCGAAGAATATGGCTATTATAGTGATTTTTTAGTTTTTACACGGAACTCAATCAAACAGTTTTGAACTCGCGGCACGTCAAAACCATAGGCGGCCGTAGGGGGAGGAAACGGGCTTTTCCCCCCTCGAAATTGGGACTAAGAATCAAACTTTTCTAGAAAACCTAACATCAGGAGTTCAATTCCAATTAGTTGATCTAATTCTTGCAATGGCAGTTTATTTGCCGCTATGGCACTCGCACAGGTTTACTGTTTTGGTGTCATGCAGTGGTGAGCTTGCAGTTGACTCATGTCCGCTCGTTTGCCTGCAGAGGCAGGTTTCCAAACTTGCGAGCGGATTGTTTTGCTGTTGGTCTTTATTGTGTATCAATAACATGGCAGCAAATCTTCTAATGTTCACTTCGAGTTACGATGTTAGGCGTTTTGCTGCATGTGACTGTTGAACGCAGAAATCTTGACAGGTGATGCAGCGAGACAGCAACTGCCGACAGCGGTAAGCAGGGACGCTGGAGAGCGGGGCATTTACCCCTTGACCTTTCAAGAGGGGCAACGATGTGGAGGTGTGTTTTCATAAGAGCATCATAGATACTTTCACGGTATATCAAGATTAAATTGAAACAAATTTTCCATAGTTTCTTTTATTATTTTTGAGGTCAAATTTGTTGTTCAACAGAAGCAAGCATAATTGGTAACGTTTTTTTTTGTTTTTTATAAGTTTCCATTGCCCTTAACTTTTATACTGCTCCCCTGCCCTACCGCTGTTCTGGCGTCCCTGAATCTAACCATGAAATTTGTACAACTACAAAATATTGGGGGAGACAATGATATTGCCTGCCTCTATCCGAAAGTTGGATGTCCCTCCTTAAACTCGGTCCCTGTCTGCGGCAGCTCAACATGTTGTCCTTCGTTTTTGGAAGCATGTTCCGAATATCATCTGGTGTTGCGTGCACTCCATCACCAAGGTTACTTGGAGATGGACTTTCACCGTTACTCTCAAAGTTGTAGAGGTTCAGCCGTACTCCCCGTCCTCTTTTTCAGTGAAACAAGTCTTGATTTTGTGCCTGGTCTCTGCTGCTTGCCTTGGTGGCACATTCTCTCCAGATTGAAACGCAATGAATACAATAACGTATATCGAACAGATATTTATTGGAATGTTCAAGCAGCACTAATCACAATTCCGGAGCATTCTTGTGAAAAGCATTGAGCAAATGTGTTTTTTTCTTTAATCAAGTAGCATAAATTTGAATAAGGGAACTGACGGTAAGGCTGAAGCAGGGCCGCAACCAGGTGAGGAAACCGAGCAATTGCCCTCCACGAAATTTTCAACGAAAATATGAGCTGGTCGCGGCCCTGGGCTGAGGTCATATTTTTACATACAGGTCATTGTCAAATCTCGCTTTTTTTGAGAATCGAGGGAATCTTCAATGGCAAGGTTGAAAATCCCTGAATGTTGTCTACAATTGGCCCAAGTCTTGACAGGGGTAGACCGCTAGTACAAGCTATATGGGGAGGTCCAGCGTGATTAACAGTTGCTTCAACGCTAGTGGTTATTCCGTAACAAATACGATGTTCAGTTAGAGGATTGAATACTGTTTCTGCAGCAGGTTTGTGGTTCTCTGGTGACTCGCCATCATCATTCCTTTGAGAACTGCATTTTTTCATTTTCTCCGAACTATGCTGCAAAACATCAAGTGAAGACGGATCGTGAGTTGCTTTGGCTGAAATTTCAGGGCGAAGCATTTCCTTCGGCTTCATTTCAGTACTCGGTGAATGCAAGACATGGATAAAGGGGCACTGTTCGAAGCTGTGCCGTGGTGCTGCAACTTCGTTTGCAGATGACGCCTTCCTAAAAACACATTCGCCATGAGTCGCGCACACACGCACATGCACATTCGACGCATGCAAACTGCGCACAACCTTTTTATCCAATGCTGATGTCATACTGCTTTTGATTTTTTAGTTGTAAAAAACTCAGTAACATAACCTTTTCCTCCCTTTTCTTAAGCCGTTGTTCAGAAAATATTCGATCCTCCCTCCCATTGCTTCTTTTACCATCATGGGGGAACTCCCCGCTTCTGCATCTTCGTTTCCGGTGTGTTGTTTCTAGAAAGAAACCCATAAAACATTGCTGCTTGCATGGAGTGAGTGACGATGGTTTGATAACGAAAAAAGTTATTTAAATCATTTGTAGCCTACAGGACGTACAAAAGGCGAGACAGCGATCACCCACATCCATATGCAGCCACGTAGCAGTAAAGCAAATGAAAATTACATAATCAGGCAACATTAAATCAAAATAAACATACTAAGGTATTACCACTTTTTCAACTGCCAAAGGGTATGAATTTCTCCTCATCTTGTTGATGAAGATTTCGATACAAGCGCAAATGGATGCTGACACCAGTCCGGTGGCTAGCAGGAGAAATGCTCCAGTGAATGTCTGCAAACCAAAGAAACACATGGCAAACATAAAGCTTATGTTAGTAGACCGTAAAAAAACAAGAATACCTCTAGGGCAAGTTCTTGTCCACTTGTCCTTGCATAATTCTCTGCATTGCATTTCTTGGATCTTGGCCACCACTTCTTCTGTAAGAATTCAATATCGCCAGAATCTTGCAAATCCCGAATTCTAAAACAATCACAAATGAGGCTCTAATTTTCATATTAAACATGCAAAAACACTAATAATCTGCAACGCATGTTTGCTCGTTATGCAAAGACCCACAATGACGAAAATGCTATACGTGCTGTGAGAAAACACAAATGTTAGTTACCCGAGAGATAAACCATTTCTGTAAGGACTGTCTCTTTCCAAAGCAAATCCGTAACCTTTGTGATATATTGAATCACTGATCGATGCAATGGCGCATGTTGGATGATTGGCAACCTCATGTTCTAGAAAATATTTAAACAATTAGTCAGCAACTGTTGTTCTGGAAAGCTTTCCTTTCAAGTTTTTATGTGTTTTTTACCAATTACATGTGCGTCCCACAAAAAAGCAAAATCTCCAGTCTCTACTCTGTCGAATCCGTCCTTTACACCTTTCAATCCATTCGAACTGACATTTATGACTCTCGACATGGATCGATAGAAGGATAGAGGATCATTATCGTCAATGGATTTTTTCTGCAAAACAAACACGGCACACAAATAGCTTTCCGTTTAATGCCCATGATGGTTTGGCTTGGTAGTTTGCATGCTATTGCAAACCGTTTGATTTTCTAATTCAGAAACCTTTTGTTTTTAACTCTTTAACAGCACTTTGCAATTTTGGCAAAGTGCTTATCTAGTCTTCCTTGTACCAGCTCTCAAGTTCGTTTGCAGGTTTTTCAGGAAAACGCTTGTGGTTTGGCAGCTTCAAACGACTGTCATGCGAAGTTTCACAAGCTTGCTGTATCAACATCGTCCTCGTTTGTGAAGATAAGTCAATACAATGCACTGAGCAACTCCTATTTGCAATTTTATTTTCAATAATTACCCTCTACCCTCTGCTGAAGTGCAACCAAAAAGTCAGTCATAGAGATGCTAGATGCGAAAACGAAGCTGACCGATTTTTACCGTTTGCACTTCCACAACACTCTGTATATAAATTAAACTTTTCGTAAGTTCACGAAATTAGCCCAATGGCAAAAGTAAATATGAGCTGTTCGGAAATATACTGCTGTTATTCTTTAATTCAAGCAAATGAAACTTCTAGGCATTCAATATATTGCTGAAAGAATTGTTGAAAGGTTTGTTAAAAATTGATGTGCACGTTTAGTGAACTAATCCAATGAACTAATCACTACTTCTAATTTTTTTAAATCTAAAGTTGAGGAGTCTAACCAGACCATAGCGATTCTTATCTTCCTCCAAGAAAGAAGCAGTGAAGCTGCCTGTGATTAAGGCCACTTGCTCAAGTAATGTTAACCGCTAATATGACAACATCCACCGCATGATCCATCGTTAATTTCTTGCTGCATAAAACTTTTATGTGTAATATGCAATATATGTTATGAAACTGATGGTCTGCATCCAATTTCGCAGGTTTCTCTTGTTGCAGGCACCTGCATCGCCTTGAACTACTCAGGCAAGCATAAGAGAAAGATGGTAATTCGGGGCATTAAACTATTGGGGAAACAACCAGCAACAACAGAGATCACCCGACGAGATCAATATACTGATGCTACATTGCACTATATAGGGATAAGTGAATTACGATAATTCTCTTGTGGTGACTATCACAGTGACTTGTTACTTATGGGCACCATCTACCGGTGACCATTATTTGCATGCGTCGCTATCTCCAGGCCGCCACATCGTGCAGCTTCGTCATTACACCAGGTTTTCTCCATGCCATCTGAGGAGCCCCATCTGTCGCTAAGCTTCCAGATAACAACCACTTTATCTAATGCTCCGAATAAGCTGGAAAAATGTCATCATCATTATCACTTTTTGTAGTTTCGTTCATTGGTACAAATTCTACAGATTCTTCTGTGACTCTTGCATCTTTTCATCAACACCGCGAATGATTTTTGAAAGTTGAGTTACATTAGTAAAACCTGTGCTTTCATGAACTGCAAGAGAAAAAGCCACGAAGGAACGACTTGACTTTCTCTTGAAGTGGGCTGTTTACATTGGTTGATATTTCATTAAATATTTCTGCAATTGTATTTTCTGATAGGCTTACGTTTGCAAAACCCTGACGTTGTCCTGGGCGAATAATTTCTGCTGTCATCAGCATACATTTTTTAAGAAAGTTTCCTTCGGTAAACCGTTTGCTGATAAAGCAATTTCGTGGGCAGTAACGTAGCTTGACCTGGCTGCGGCATCATTAGCGTGATAAACATTGTTGAACACTGATTGTTGCTGTCTCAGTTGTGCTTTCCGGTTACATATATTTTTTGTCTTTGGGCATGCTAAGCATTATAATGCCTCCTAACATTATACTCCTTAGGTATAGCTACCTGCTGTTTACAAATCAAACACGTTGGTTTCCCGTTGGTTTTGATACAAAAGTAAAGACACTTTTTCCACCACGGCATGTTCATCTTTTTATATTTCGTTTTTTTGGCAACATGTTTAGGGGTCAATAGTCACATAAGAGACGTAGATCTCGAAATTTGTGAACTTGTGCTAAAAAAGTGACCGACAAAATGATAATAATCAAAATTACCTGCAGCAATTCGACAATAGTTCGACTATAGTTCGAAATGCGGTGGAATAGTTTCAGTTATAAAAACAATTGACTCCGTTTAAACTTCAGGAGTCGCTTGCAGTACAACTGTCAGCACGCCCGTAGTCACTTGGTGGCATTGGCCCCCAATTCTTTTGTGCCCTCCAACATTTTTTTGTGTCCGGAACATTTTTATTAAACCATACAAAAAAAACAAACATCTTGCTCCCATAAAAATGCATTTTGGTCTCCCCAAGCTTATAAATCTGGCTTCGGGCCTGACTGTCTACATTTTTTAAACGCTACTCTGTCTCAAAGAAACTAATCTTCTTCTGGTGTAAAACCTGTGGCTCACGAAAATCATCATCTATAAAACTGATAACGTCACTTGCTGTCAGGCTTCACAGACGTTTCTGGAATACATGTGTGAACGATCTGTCTGCGCTGTATTTGCGTGTTCTACTTTTCACTGAAAGGCCTCCTTTGCTATGATGGGACTGGGAGCACTTTCTTAGACGATTTTCACCAAGAGGAAAATTTTTAAAGATTTTATTGCTAAAGTTATACAGCGCAGCCTAGCACACAACCTTTACTCCAGTGGTTCCCAACCTTTTTTAGTGATGTGCCCTTTGGGTAGTCATACCATACGTCCCGTTTTAGCCGGGACAGTCCTGGTTTAAAGGCTTTGTCCCGGCGTCCCGGTCAGTCAACCAAAACGTCCCGGTTTGGTATTCAATCAGCCAATATGAATAACATGTGATCTGAAGTGATAACAGAAGCAGAATGTGAAAGCACTTCTCATCTGTAAAAGTCAATCAAAACAGATTTTTCCTGCTGTTATTTCTACGAGAAAATAAAATCGAACAAAGACTTTTTGAATGAAAAAATATTGTCTACGGAAAAGTATTATTGGGCGAATGTATAAATTTACAAATGCTTGAGCATTGTTTTGTTTCTTAGTAAAATGTACTATTTTAGTTTTTCTTAGTGTCTTAACTATAAGATTCGAAAATAGCTATATACCCCAAGTAAGATATTAACCACATTCATCTGATACGGCTCGTTGTTCTGAAGCGTCCTGGTTTTCAATCACAAAAATATGGCATGCCTACCTTTGGACGACCTTCTTTTCTATGAAGTACAACTTGGCTGTAATCACGAGCACAATAATTACAAATGTACCTATAATTATTGTACTTATACGTTAAAATTTCATTGTGAAGACACTTAAAAAGATTCATTTATTCTTGAAACACCTTTGCGTACCGCAAGGGGTACTCGTACTCTCATTGGCCACTTTACTCTGATGAATAAACTGTTGTGTATGAAAGTGGTTTAATTGAACACATAAATAATAATCATAAAGAGCATTTGGCACCGTTTGGCCGGAATCACTCGCTGGCCGCACGAATGGCGCTGGTGGGACGCATTTTGACACCCCTGGTTTAGTAGATTACTTCGCTGGCAATATGTATTAATATCATGAAATGGTGATGTATTAAATTATATTGTAGACTTTAACTTCACGTTAGTTTTACATACAACCAACATGAAAAATAACCAAGTTAAAGCACTAACAAACTCGTAGAAATCGATGTTCTTGTTGCCCTATTGGCGTGATGAGCGATGTGATTGAAAGAATACTTAAACAAAAAGTTTGAAAGTTTGTTTTAAAGGCAACAAAAAGTTTGAAATTCTCGGCCTATATCACAACGTTTAGCTTTTCGTTTGCTGTTGCCAGATTGCCATTATCAGAAGCAACTCAATTAGACCAGTACTTCCGCTAAAACAGAAAAAACTTAAAGTGAAATTTATCTCTGATTAAGTTGCACAAGCTGTGTAGGTAGGTTGAAGCACAGCAAGCGTAAGCAAGGTAAACAAATAGAGCTAGTTCTTTGGTAATACCCCAATTGTTCCATCAATGGCTGATCTATTTTGGTGATTGGTGACGTGACAAAGTAAATTTGTAATCATTCCCAATCAACCATGACTGAAGACATTCTGATGAGTAAATGTTGCTTGGCTGGGATTTTGTATTTTTATGAATTTATTTGGTGGGTGAAAAAGATCTCGCGGACCGCTTGGAAGGACTCGGCAGGCCACATGTGACGCGCGAGAGTCAGGTTGAACCCCCTGATCTAAAGAAACTTCTTGGAAAGGTTAAAAAATGAGATATTGCTGCATTGTATCGAACTACCCACATAACCTTGTCCGTTACACCAGTGAATATCAGCTGGTGTTGACAATAAACCTAATGTGTGCTCTAGGATTTTGCTAGAAAAATAAAGCAATCAGCATAGGAAGATCAGCCTTTAAAAAAGCAACTTACATTGATGAAGTCATATAGGCTTGTATCTTTCAGTGTTCCGTACTGTATTTTCTGCTGCTTGACTAAGTCTGCAAAGGAACGGATAGGTGTTCCCATCTTCGCTACAGTAAGTAGCGCAGCCAGATTAGCAGTATATGACGACATGACAGTGAGGACGAATAGCCACCAAAATGCTGTAGCAATTCGAGCAGGGACAGATATATTCTGAAGACTGAATCCTGCACAAATAGCATAAGTGTTCGTTGAATGCTCCTGTGCAACAGAATATCACTATACAGTACTAAGGGTACAATAGACGGGCGTTGTTGAGCAACTCGCTTGTGAGAAGTTGCAAGACAACTTGCTCACTGCCTGTATCGTATGTTAACTGTAATCTGATAATAATGTAGCTGCAAACCGCCACATCTTTAGCTTGCATAGACTTTTGTTGAGTATTAAGTTCTTATCCCTCCCCGAAAAAAAATATTATTTAATAAATAAGCAGGGTCGTGTCATTGACACTGCAGCATGTCAACAATGCACTCTGGATCAATAAAGTATTTGGAAATTGGAAGAGAGTGAAATTGGAAATCTTTCAAAGTCGCATAACAAACATAAACGCAACAATCATTGATTTAAATGGTTTTACATCGGACGTTTCGAGAAACGCTTGTTTAGACCTCCATCAAAAGCTGATGATATTTTTATCTTCTACAGCATTTATTTTGATGACATACAACTGTTTTCATCTTCACAAGCAAATGTTGTCATCTCACTGTCTTCATCTTCAACAACAGTTGTTTTTTCTTCAAAATCATTTGTTTTTTTCTGCAACAACATTTGTTTTCATCTTCAGCCAAAGCTGACGATGAAAAAAGTTCTGTTCTCGAAACTTTCTCCAATACGATTTCATTTAAATCATCGGTTATTGTGTTGTTTTTTTCTTTGACCATTTTGTTTTGATTTCTAAACACGGTTTTTGAGCTCAGACCGCATATTCAATCTGTTGTTTCACAGCATTTCATAATCAGTTCATCAGTTTTATCATTACCATCTTTTCTTGAAAGCAGCTGAAATTACTATTTTAAAAGTTTTACAGAGCTGCGAAACCACTATGAATAAGAATGTATGTTACATGTACACTTTTATTCAACGAATCACACATAGCAAAAACTTTCGTTGTCTAAGCTGCAAAAATGTCTTTCTTAGTTAAATGTGAAATGCGTTTGGCGATGAAAGGTGTTCAATATGAGGTTTCTGAAAACGTGTTAAAGACTAGACCTAACGTCTCTAAGACTGGTATTAAAACTTTTTTTTTTAATTGCCAACGGCAAGGCATCCTCGGTTTAGGACAAAAATGATACAAGAAAATAATGATTCAAACATCCGGTGACAAAACTCTGTTACTGTCTGTAACCGGGCTGACTGAGAACGACCAGTCGCGCAACTTTCTTCATTTTGCGTGTGCTATGTGTCTGACCAACCGCACTTCGAGCTGCGCAAGGAATGATTTTTAGCAGTGGTTCTTAACCGGGAGCCACTTGGCTCACCAAGCAAGGGAGGACTGTTTAAATCTTGGTCAAAATGACGTAACACTCTTCGGAAAGTTGGGTAATGTCACGATGACGTGACGTGTACACGTATTGGAAATCTTGCTTGACTAGCAATGTATCTGGTGCTACTGATGATCAGTGGCGTACGCAGAAAATTTTCATAGGGCGTTTCATTCAGTGGCGTAGGGTAGTCATTTGTGTTTGGTGTGCGCTGTTGTGACGTCACAATTTGACTCATAGTCCTGTTTCCAAACCAACGTTATGGCGAAGTTTGTTGACATAATATGCACATTTTTCTATACATCCACTCTTCTTATTTTATGTGTCAATGCACTGAATATAAACTATTAGCGCTCCAAGTTAGGCTAACGGAGGAAAATACACCCAACGCCACGATGCAGCAGTTCGTAACTGCAAAAATATCAGGCTGCGTGTTAAAACAGGGGAGTAAAACACTCATCAATTCGTCAGAGCAATTTACAACGGAAAAATGAGGCTGCGCTAATGTCTTGTCGAGTACGAGCAGTCGAGCATAGAGCAAGTGGGGATGGACTGGCTGGCGCACACCCCTGTTTAAAAAATCGAATCTTGCTAAACTACACAAGAATTGAGAATGCGCATAAAGTATGCAAGAAAACTTTCGATTTTGTTGTTATTTATAGAAGTCCAGCAAACTTTTAGTTTTCCTTTTTTCCTGCTGACACACAATAAATGCCTGAATGCTTCTATGTTAACAACTGCTGTTTTTGAGCTCGTGCAGCAGTTCTATCATGCTACAGAAATTGGCAGGTCTAATGCAGCCCATGCGGCCAGCGCTTGCACTGATCAGCCATAGCAGACAAAATAAATGCAATTTTTCGGATAAAGTGAACTATCGCCGAACACAATCGTAAAAATGTAGAGCCTAGTAGACGAAAGGTCTGCAAAAAGTGGTGAGATGGTTTCTGTAGCCAGACGATAACCCAGATTCCCACCGAAACCTAATTATTACTTTTTGGCCCATTTACAATGTTCCTTGCAGTTTGCATGTACAGGGTGTTTCACAATTGTTGAAACAAAGCGATTGGGCACAAATCCAGGATTTTAAATGATACCACAATGTTGATTACATTTATTGAAAGGTGAAAAGATAACATTTTATAATCTGCAACTGTTTGTCCTCAAATCAGAAATAATATGTCAAGAAGAGTCCTAGAGTACATGCTCCTTGGCTCCTTCGTCGCAGAGA
>Ga0210059_1009902_pt1 | contig 14785 bp, 7 predicted proteins | sample Ectturendosymbi2_FD_188042 | JGI IMG/M metagenome (GOLD analysis project Ga0210059, IMG submission 188042) | Ecteinascidia turbinata endosymbiont from Florida, USA - Sample 2 (SPAdes) (version 2) | ecosystem: Host-associated > Tunicates > Ascidians > Unclassified | place: Key West, Florida...
GGGGGGTTACGTTTGAGCAGGGGGGGCTTGACATTATAAAATTTGACACAAACTCCACTGATTTATATCGTACTGTCCCACAGTGTTATACCTCGTGCTTTATTTGGGTTTTGCAACAGTAATAAGACTTCGTAAGTTTTTTGGTTCCACCAACGCTGCACATGGCCTTTCGTTTTGTTGTTACGATGACGCTCACACGAACTATTGGCGTCGTCGCAGAATTGACGACTTCGATTCAACTCGAGTCAAATGTCTTGTGTCTGGCCCTACTGCGCATGCGCGAATGAAAAGGTCACAAGGACTGACATTAAACACCAAATGCTGGCACCTGATGGTGGACAAATGTCTTGCTGTTGTTTTCGCCTTTTATTAAATTCTCGTTGTTTCAAGTGTTGTGCTTGGCTGCAGTTGTGGTCAAGGACGTCGGAGGAGGGCCGAGGCCGGTTCCCCTGGATTTTGAAATTAGACATTTTCCTATTAGGTATTTAGCAAAAAAGGTTGTTTGCTTAGTTTCGAGTTAGTAAAATGAAATTTCACCACCTTTGATCCTCCCGGAAAAATCCACTGCTGCTGGAAAAAAAATCTCCCCCCCCCTGGAAAAAATCCTCCCGACGCCCATGATTGTAGTGCCGTAAATCACGCGGTCACCAAAGCAGCTTCTGTTTTTTTGGCCGTCGAGATCAGGCGCTTGGTGCCTACGTGAACAGGTGACATCCTGGTTCATTTCTTCACGTCCTCATTTCTCTACGCGTTTTCCAGCTGAAGATCTTGACAACATCAGAGACACCTTCGCACCGCTGGCAAGACCCGAAAACGTCATCGGAATGCAGGCCCAGCTCTGGTCCGAACTTATTCGTGACGTGTCGGTCGCTCACTCGCAGCTCTTTCCACGCTTGATTGCCTTTGCGGAACGAGCCTGGCACCAAGTACGTTAGCATTTTTCAAATATAACTGTGACGCATGCCAGCGACAAACGAATAGAATGAAAAGGGCTGCGTTGTTTAGAGATGCCAGAAGAATGCGATCGAGAGCAATAAAATTTACATTATTGCGTCACACACAGTCATTTAGTGATTAAAATAGTTTTATTGTTGCGTCACAGACAGCCCTCTAATGATGAAAAATAGTTCCATTGTTGCGTCACAAACAGTCCTTTAATGTTGCAAAACTAAAGGCGATCACAGGTTGCGGAGGCTGGCAAAGTGATATCTGCTTCATTTGTTCAAATGAACAGCATTTCCAGCGCAGGCGAAACGGACAGTGTTGCAGCTGAAATCTTCAACGCTTCTCCCGCCTAATCCAGTGTTTCCCAACAGTTCTTACGCGGGTCGAAATGAACAGGTTTTCTACCCAGGGTTCCTACGGAGTCTTGCAAAGTATTGGTAAAATATTTGGACATTTTACAGTCTGGAAAAAATTTTTGGGGGTTTGTTAGTATGGTGAAAAGAAATTATTTTCCTGATTTAATCTTTTGACGTACATTATCATAGTATCTTATTCACGATTGATATAATTTTACTTAAATAATGTTAAATATCGCAATGATCTGACGTAGGCAGGTCATTCGGAAAAGTTAAGTCTGGAAAAGGTTTTGAAGTTTATATTCAAAGTTACGTACCCTGTCCACCTCATCAGCCCGAGCTACATTGTCCTGGTTTTACGCTCGTTACAAAACTAACGCGTCGTTTTGAAGTAGAAACCCTAATAAAATAAAATTGTTTCATTCATCTCTTGGCTGGCAGTTTAATTTGCTGGCAAAAGGCTGTTGTACAGTTTGAAGACGTTTCCAGGTATCTGCGCATCATCCTCAGAATAATTAATCCGCCGCTTGGCCCACTGTTGGGGGGAAACACTGGTCGCAGCTGAATGACGTCCACAAGTGACAGAATCAGGCACAGGTCCGGAATTTTCCATCCAGTATTGTGTATTGAGATTGGTATTACTGTCCATCAAAAGGAATCCCTGTCCAAACACCAATTTTAACACCAACAAACCTAGCATTTAACATCAATTTAATTTAACACCAATTTAAAGCAGGGTTGCAGAGCCGGAGTCGCAGGGCATCGGAGGTTTTTGGGTGGAGCCGGAGTCAGATTCCCAAGAACACCAGAAATCGGAGTCGGATTTTTGATCCGACGCCGACTCCGGAAGTCCAATTGAATCATTTTTTGCATCGCACTCATGAGTTAGAAATCCAAACTAGTGCCTGTTGAAATAATACAATTTCGTTTGTAACTTTATTGAAACAGAGAATTCTTGCTGTGTATCACGATTTCCACTGATTGCTAGTTAATTGTTGACAGTCGGAGTTCTAAGAACACTAGGGAGTTGGAATCAGACTTTTCATCCGACTCTGGAAATTCAATTGAATCATTTTTTTACATTGCACTTCTAAGTCAGGAGTCCTAACGCGTGCGTGTTGAAAATTTCAACATTTCAACTTGAAATGGTACAATTTCTTTTGAAACGTTTATCAAAACAGAATTCTTGCTGTGCACCACGATTTCTATTGGTTGCTAGTTGCTACTCGCTTCTTTGCCATTGTTGACAGCCAAATTCATTCACGTTACGTTAAGGAGCTGGAGTCAGAAATTTCGGAAAGGTCGGAGTCGGAAAATTTTGGAAGCTGAGAGTCGGAGTCGGTCATTTCGCTTCCGACTCCGCAACCCTGATTTAAAATGTTGTTAAAATTGGTGTCGAACCAATTCAACACCAGAGATTCGTGTTAAAGTGAAAGATCGACGAATCAAGTCAGCGTTCGCAGGCGATCGTTACGCTTGGGTTAACGAACAGATCAGCACATCAGCATCGCTTCCGATGCAAAGCTTCTTTTCGAATGCTAGCCGCGTGTTCGGTTTTCGTCACAAATTGAAGCGAGACCTTCACCTTACGTCGATGCGACGTCTCTACCATCTCTGTTTTCCTCGGCTTCAGGAACTTACTGTAAAAGAATTGGGTGTCGTCGTTGTGGGTTCGATTCTCGTTGAAGTCGAGGCTGTGGGTTGTGCATCTTTTGGCTGTTTGAAATCGTACTGTCTTTAAAGCGACTTGAAAAATTATTTTCAAACGAATTAATTCGCGGCAGTTGTACTTAAGTTTTAACCTGAGCAATAAAAAAGCGCCTATTTATCCGCCCAAGGGCCATTTCACCTTCTACTACTGAATAGCGGTTGGCTTTTGCACCAGAAACCCGTGATCCCTTACCAGCGTCTTGTGCCTGTTGACATCATGAGCAAAAAAACGGGGTCCTTTCAAACGCAAGGCAAACGTTTTCTCGACTTGATGTCAGCTTTTATGACGTATATGAACGATGCGTCACTGTTCTCGTTGCAGAACTTTGAATGTTCGTTCGATGTTCATGAGGGCATAGCGTCAACTGGACGTAAAATCGGCCGATTCTTTGCAAAAACGTTGTATCTTGCAAATTTTTTGATGCCTCGAGTTTTTTCTTTTTGTAAACGTGAACGTTTTTGACCCCCAGTGTAATCTCGCCCTCCCCCCAACTTTTTGGTTGGGACCTTTTTCTAGGCAGTTGACGCAACACTAAACTTCATGTGACGCAACAAAAACTTCACGTGATGCAACAGAAGCTTCACGTGACGCAGCATTTTACTTCATGTGACGCAGCAAAAACTTCATGTGACGCAGCAAAAACTTCATGTGACGCAGCAAAAACTTCATGTGACGCAGCAAAAACTTCATGTGACGCAGCAAAAACTTCATGTGACGCAACAAAAACTTCATGTGACGCAACAAAAACTTCACGTGACACAACAAAAACTTCACGTGACGCAACAAAACTTGATGCGACGGGACAAAAACTTTCTTTTTACGTACTGCATGCGACCGAAATGTTTCATGCGCGAGTTTCCGCGTTCTGCGGCAGGCCGACTGGGAAGTGGAGAAAGGTCGGGAGGCGCGACATCACCGTGCCGAAGATTGGGAAGAGTTCGCAAACGTGGTTGGGTACAAGGAGTTGGCGAGGCTGAAGAGCAGAAGGATACGTTACCGCGTCCCTCCGCCCGGCTTCAGGTGAGTGGAATAACTTGACCCTGACCTTGAAATAACTTAAAGCTTCGCCACAGAAGGCTGCATCGCATCCATCAGCAGTCGCATCATACCGATAGTTGGTTTGCTGTGCGGAAATTGTCTTTGCTGCCGCCTGTCGCAGTAGGTTGAGCTGTTCGGGCCCACATACGGTAAGTCTATATAGACCTTTGCATCCCTGCCTAAGGCAATAGTTTGAAGTTATACTCAAATCTCACGTAACTAACCACTTTCAAACACAACCCACACCCGCTCTCAGCCACATCTAGCAGGGCAGCAAGCTGACAATCGGCTTGTTAGCAACTGGCGGGAAAATGTGACATATCCGGGCGTATCTCAAGAGGCCATGACTGAACCAGCTTCCGGACTTTTCGTGCAAATGTAGGAAATGCGCTGTCTTTCATTTTTTTCCAAATGTTTCAGCAAAATGCTGAGCTAGTTCAAAAAAAGGAATTAAAAACATTTTTTCTTTAATTTTCCGCGGTAGCGCGTTGTAGACAGAACGAGCTGAGGACTGTGATTGGGCCATGCTGCTGGGTCCCCCCCCCACCTTTTGACACCCCTGGACGTTCTATATGGAAGTTGACTTGTGCAGTCCTATGCTTTTTTACGATTGGGAGCGTAGCCTTGAGTTAACGTCGAGGAGATGAATAACTTGAAAACAGCCAATCGGCCTCTTCACTGACCGTGCTTGAAGTGAGCTAAGAGTGGTAATCGTAACTGAAGCGGAACGAATACGTTGAAACCTTGAATTCAGATAGACGCAACACGACACCCCCCAAACCTACTAGTTAAGTGCGATGACTCAAAGTTCGTATGCGAATTACCTGAAGATCGGATTCGATCGCTCTCTACGTTGCAAAGATGCAGAAGCCCAGCTCCAGGTGCGATGCAGCTGTCTGTGACGTCACAATCCAACAGCAGCCGCGACGAGTGCTCATTGTTCGGAGTTGTGCGTTCGCAGAGCAAATGTCATCTGACATCGAGTGTTTGCGAATTTTTTCAGGCTTTTGTGCTAAACAGACGAACTTAACCGTTTGCCAGCGTCTGCATTTCTTCTACTGTAAGTCAGCTTGCTGTCCGCCCGCGTTCATCATGTAGAAATAAGGTGTTCTAAGCCTCATGGAGAGGTATTTTAACAACTTGAATGCGTCCCAAATCGTTTTCGGCATTCAAAAAAACCTGCATTTTGCGCTCAGACCAAAACCTAGCGGCAATCCTTTTCTTTTGTAGATTCGCGAATGACACGATTGAGATCGGTTGTCTCTACCCTGGCCTCGCATTCAAGCACCGAACTGTGGACAGTTACGGCGAGACGTCCAAATGGGGACCTTGTGTCACCGGCCAAACCCTCAGCCCGGGTGTGCTGGGTCACGAGTTCGTGACGTCAGACGGCGAAAGAACCAGCCGCGTGATCAAATACAAGGAAAAGACGAAAGCGGACGACGAGGAATGGTGGGGTTGACCGCGATGCAGGCAGGCGAGATGAAAACGACGCGCGGCGGTCGCTTTCACATTGTGAGGTCACAGGCGGTTAACGTTCGTTGCTAGCCAACGTTCGCATCGTGCGTGCTCCTTTCCGAGCGTATTGTATATACGCGTTCGTCTCGCTGCGATAACACATAGGCTGCGTAGTGGTCGCTAGGCAACGCGGTGTACACTGCAGTATCGGGAATTTCTTGGCGAACGCTGAAAAAAAACCTTCGGTTTTAAAAACACCATTTTTCTTTCGTGCTGCCGAGTGCGGTTGGGGTGATGGAACTGTCCCGAGCCCGACCAATTCGTTTAGTGAAACACTCGCCGTTTTCTTTCGTTGCAGGAGTTATTTTTAGCACGGCTGCACTTGCGTGTGTGACGAGCAGTAGCGTTACGTATTTCTTTTCTCGTATCGACTCAGCTGACCCTGACGGAAATTTCTAAACAAGTGGGAACCAGACGCCGCACTTTCCTTGCCTTGCACTTACAAGATCAGCTTCTTGCTGGTCAAAGGCGCATGGTAGAGACGTATGAAACAAGTAATGACTGAAAAGCACACCAGAACGTGAACAAGTTTTCTTATCGAACTGCGACCAATTGACCAATAAAATGCCACGCTGACGTGTCACGTGATCACCGGACGATTTTTATTTTCGATCTTGCGTACAGGAGATCATTAAATTACCTGACTTCAATGACATCTTACAAACCTTACATTACCTCCTCCACTACGCAGCGATAAACGACTACAGACCGATAATAATTTGCAAAGCACGGATCTGGGGCGGTCGGAATTTCTAAACTTTTTTTCGTCTTGGCGGCGACTCTAATCACCAAAAATGTAGCAGTCAATTGCGTCACGTATGTTTTCGAGGTGCCAAGCCGTAGTCAGCACTGACAATGCAAAGTCTGCCTCCTCCATCGGCACTGCCTGGAGCGTTGTTTGCAAAATATACGTTTCGTGTTTGTTCATTGTAAATGGGGATGATCCTTCTTTGTTTGTTTGGGGATGATCCTTCTTTGTTTGTTTGTTTGTTTTGTAATGGGGATGGTCCTTCTTTGTTTGTTTGCTTCTTTCAAATAGAAAAGCACATTTCTCGTAAGATCACTCGCTGTGCAACCAGCGCATCAATTTTTTACGCGATTATCGTGCAGCAATGTGCCTTTCAATACAAAACGAATATTTACTTGAAAGTAAATTTGTTTTCAAGACATCTGCAGCAACCTGGCCTCGCCGGGTCTTATTCGGTGATCACGATTGCTTTTAATTCCTTTTTTTAATTTTGGACTGGTCGATGGATAAAATTGCTTATGTGTTGTGGTCACGTGGTCTTCAATGGGTAAAACACCAGATTTTCGTTTAAAGTTTGCAACAAGAAAAAGGTTGACTTAAAAGAGTGTTGACTTTTACTGCGATAAGCGCTATCTGTTGCGTATTTTCAAGAATTCAACGTTTCGGTTTCGATATTCGCTTGAAAACTGACTGGAACCTGTGGACATCAGATTTATGCAAAGGACACGGTGTTTATACATTGTTTTTGTTATTGTTTGTACACTGTTATTGTTTGTACGTTGTTGTTGTTTTTTGCGCTCAGCTGTAATTTGCAAGTCACCCACACCCAGGTCGACAATTCCATGACACAGTGCTTCCCAACCGGTGTCTCGCGACGCGCTGATGTGCTGCAACACACTGGCGTGTTGCGACACACATGATGTGCTGCCGACACGCTAGTGTGTTGCTACACACCAGTGTTGCGACACATGATGTGCTGCCGACACGGTGGTGTGTTGCAACACAATGGTGTGTTGCAGCACACTGCTGTGCTGCGAGACACTAGTGTACTGTAGCACACTGCTGTGCTGCGTGCGAGACAGTCCCGAGTGCGCCGCACAGTTTTCAAAATTGAGAATCTATCCTTTGGTCGAGTCGCGTGCGGTAGGTTCAACCGAGAGGACGTTTCTATCACTTTCGCTTCAGTCACCAGCCGTACTTGGTCGCTGGCAAAGTGTCCCGTGGCCGAAGAAAGGTTGGGAAGCGCTCCCCCCAACAGACCTGGGCGGGGGGTGCGGACCACCGCGCAAGCGCAAACGCGCTTTTGCTTATGACGTCGGCTGTGCAAACCTTCGTGATTGCTTTTTTTGACGAAATAGCATGTTTTTCCACTGTTTCATTGTGCTCGTCTCGTCGTTTACCCATCGCCTTGCGATACCAAGCGCTGCATTTCGACCTCAACTAACCACGTTCTGTGCAGTTCAGCCTCGTGGGCTGAGGATCTCGCTTTTTTCGTTCTTCCGGTATCTGCGTCAGCGTTCCGAAGCACTTTCAATTGTAGAATTTTATAAGTTGCAGCAGGCCCGTAGCCATGGGGGGCGTTCGGGTGCAGTACCCCCCAAGCTTTGTGCCCAGAAAAAAATTGTTTAAAACATAAAATAAAAACAAAAATATTGCGCCCCTAGAAATGTATTTTCTCCCTCCCGCAAACCTTAAAACCTGGCTTCGGGCCTGGATTGTAGGCAATCTTATTTCCTGGTGCTTGACCGACTTCCTACCTCGGCTGTGGGAGACCCTCTAACTTTCCACCCATAGTACGTGATGCCACGCCTATGTTGGTTTTAGTCGCGCTCAAGCGAGCCATGCTCTGGTTGTTGACGACATGTCCGACGCTAATGCACTTTCGTTCACAGTTCTTGGGGATGGCGACAAAAGTGCAAACTCGAAGCTCCCAGCTGGAAATTAAACTATACGGTGCTACCGTCGCTACCGCAAACAAGCGGTGTGCGATTTGCTGCTCCGATTTCTTCCGCCATCTGTGTAATTGTGCATTTACCCCTGGTCCGAGTGGCTTCAGATTTCCTCTTATTTTCATTTCATTGCGTAGATACTAGAAACCTATTGCTGAGTCGCTGTTGCGGCCCCCGACGCTCAAATACACGTCTGCTTGCAAGCAAAGGTTGGATTGCGCGTCTGTGCGAGGTATGCGAGCAAAACCGTTATTGCGTCACCAAAGCGCTTGCGTTGGCTGCCGTGATGGAATGCCGAAGTGGCAACGATTCTCACAGTCAACCTTCCAAGGCTGAAAAAGTTTGGATCGTTCGTACGATTGGAGACCAGCCTCGTTGTTGTTATCCTTTTTCTGATCTGTCCTTTCGCTAAACTAAACTTCACTGGCCAGAAATGCGCCGGAATGAGTGATGAGTTCAACTCAGCCCGCTATATTTTTTCCGCTCGGAAGTCACAAAAAGTACTGCGTGTAGAAGAAAATTGCAGTCGTTGTTACGCTTCAAACGCTGGCGATCAGATTCATTAGACACGATCTTGTCGCTACATGACACATCCGAGATCTGACGTTTTGGAGTTAGTAAAGAAACGGGGCTCCAAAATACCTTTTTATGATTTTTCCTTTGTAAAGTGAAGAAGAGCAAAAAGGTCATCATTTTTGACACTGCTTCAGGGGGACGTTAATCTCATTTCAGGGCATTTGCATTAAATTCACCCTCGTTTGGTCTGCTTGTTGACAATATTCAATTGTTTTTAGTCAACGCTTCTTTGCCTAAAGAAGATCGAACGTTAAGAACATGGGTGGGAGGGAGGGAGAGCGCGGTAACCAAAGTTGAAATTGACATTCGGTGATGTGGCAGCTCGCATATAACGATGTCAGTTAACAAAGTAAGATTTTTCCCGAGCAAATGCATCAGCGTCCCAAAGCCGTTTGCATTTATTCCTGAAAACAAACATCTGTTCGCCGATAAAGGTCAGTGCGTAGGTTAAGATGGAACAATGTATCAAAGAGCGCAAAGGTTTATGATTCATTTGCGTATAACAGCAGAAGGCACAGGGTTGGTTCAAGAAGGTTTCCAGAGACAGTGGCAGCATCGTGACGGCGTCAGTGAGACCTGCGATATGTTCTAGGAAAATACCGCCACCGGGCGGAGACATTCCACACACCTTGCAGTTCCTTCATAATTTATTTTTTGAATACGGCAGTCGCTTCGTAACAAGCAGTGAGATTCCAGACGTCGTTTGAGAAACGTTTGAAACCAGAACGCGTGAAGGCTGGGCCGCAACCAGCTGATGGTTTCGGCGGAGGCAAAAATGATCGTAACTTGCTGTTGTACTATTTTCGGGGGAAAATGAGCCTGGTTGCGGCTCTGTACGAAGGTATTACGTTTCTCGTTAGGTCAAAAGAACCAGCCGTTTTGTTTTTTACGCAGCCGGTTGCCTGGTAGCAGTTGTTCTCTGATTCGTTCCACGTGAAGATAATGTGAGCCAGGAAAAGAGATGTTGTTCCACACGTCTCCCACAAAAAATATCGCTGTGCATTTCCTGCACAATCAGCGACTGGGAGCCAAAAGTACTTTTTCGTAGTGCTTGATTTAGAACCAAAAAAACGTTTTCCTACGTCTTGTCCTGGGTTCCGATTGGCATGGCTTTTAAGCCTAAAGAGAATCCTTTCTTGTTATTTCCCCTCAGCCCAAGTAAAGTCGTCAATGCCAATGACGAGAAGGTACCACAAAGCAGGGGTGTAGTGGCAATTTTATAGGTGGCGCAGCTCTGGTGGGCATTTTCGCTTATATTTGTAGGCAACGACCGATCATTTACTGATAGAGGTGGCGGAGCGGATCTCCGGCAGCACTACACCACAAGCGTGGAGACATTTACTTCATAAAATTATGGAAAAACGCGCATTTGGTTTATTTCCACAACTAGACCGTATAGCATCTTGTCACACGACAGAACCTAGCGACGAATGAAACCTTTCACCAGGCTTTATTCAACTAAGAACATCAGCACGCATAAACATTTGCAGCGTAAGTCGATAAACATAGCAACCGCCTGGTACGAACGAAACTGAACACAATCTGATGCTGACGTACGATGCAAACGGCCAGGCAAAGCAATGCAATTCAACGTGGCATGTAATCAGCAAGTGAAGCAATCAGTGCAGGCGACCGCGGGCATCAAAACCATCACACATATTTTGCCAATAATCACAGGCGTACGGGAAAGCATTTCACACACGGGTGGGGTGCACTGAAAAAATGTCATTGCCTTGATTTTTGACACCTGCTATGACCCATCGCCTTTTCCTTTCCTGTAAAGTACATTTCCATCGCCTGACATTTACTCTGAAGGTGAAGAAACATTAACAGTCGTTGATATTTTAGTGAATTGTAAATATCAAAAAACCGTCAGTACCTCATTAATTTTGCGGATCAAATCCTTCAGACTTCACGTTTCACTTAGTAGCTGTCACAGTCCTGCCATTCTTTTTTATTTGTCTTTGAAGCTAATTTTTTGGCGCTGGAGTGAAACCAAAGCTTTCCTGCTTGGCCCGATTTTGAATATTGCACCGCTAGATGGCGGCCGCTCCGCCTCGTACGCTTGCCTGCAATGAATGATCAATACTTGTCTGTGGTATATTAGCAATTTCTCATTTTCAAATAACGCTGCGCTACAAGATGCCAGACAGATTTTCTTGAGTCAACGCTCTGCCTGGCTGCTTTCGGCCTGTAAGAATATTGCGAACATTCTGAGTGAAAACCTCTTAAAATCTTTATAACATCCACACCTCAGCCAAAGCCTCCTGAGTTCAACAACCACCAAACCGGGATGTGTTATCAAATAAGCTGTAGTTCAGTGGGTGTGCTTCTAAACGATGAACGGCGTCGCACGGATTTCTATGTCAGGTGAAGGCATCACGTACGTCAATCAGCATGCCAACAGGCGTTATTAGGTCAAAATTGACTCTGGGGACTTTCTGCGCGTTGTTCGTTACAGTGCGGCAAATGCAAGGTTGGCTCAAGAATATTTATACTACGGTTGTTTGATGTGGCGTGTGAATGCAAACCGTCTTCTCCGTTTAGGTGCTTTACCTTCACTTGCAAGATGAGAAAATAAGATCAAAAAAGAACCGCTTTTATTGAATGAAATGGGGCGCAATAACTTGTCGCTGGGTCGCAACCGGCAGACATTTTTTGGGAGAGGGAAATGTTTGTAACTTGATGTTGCGCCTAACAACTCAACATATTTTGAAGGTTTCGGAGGGAGGCAATTGCCCGGTTCTCCCACATGTGGTTGCGGTCCTGACATGTTCACATATTATTTGCTCGCAGGAAATGATGACGAAGCTGCTGCAAATGAACTTTTGTGATTATTTCCCTAAAATCTTTAGTATCTTCGAGTGCGCAATTTCGCAATTAGATTACCTGAAATGCCAGTGCAACCTGCCAAGTGGTATTGCAGTTTTTACTACGCTTTACAAATGGCATGAGTCTGATTATCCTCTTACAATCTTTGAGCAGTATGAGTGCAGCACTGCTGAGAACACGCAGTTTGCTCATTTCCTCAAGCCGCATTCCTGTTGAAAGAAAAGGCAACTGAGAAATTGATAACATAACGCGCCACTTAAAAGCGGGCTTGGTTTTTCATTCGGTTCAGACACTCCACTAGACACCGTTATAAATCTCACATGCCGCAAATTAGTTGGACTGCAGCTCACTGGGATAAATAAGCACACGAAAACGTGAATAACCTCAGATCCACTAGTGTTGTGACGTCAGTGCCTCACGGCGGCGACCGTTTGTCTGGAAATCCTTTTTTCGTGTGGTTGATTGCAAAATCAGCGAAAAGCTTGTTTTAGCTTGACACAGCAAAAATCTGTTTCATCAGAAAAATGTTTGTTTCCGGAGTGATAGGAGGATTTAGCACTGGTACTACTTTTCAGTGTTTCCCGTAAAATTTTATCACAAGCCACTCCTTGTTCAGGTTTCGATGCAAATTTAGAAGAATGAGAAAAACCTAAGATTTTGTAGGGCAACAGTGTCCCGACCCTGCCGTCCGGTCATTCGTACGTTGCCAGCCGTCGAAACGTGACTTCGTTCACAACATTTGGCGAATTTATTGAATGGCATGTCCCGCAAAAGAAACTACTGCACGGTCAAAACAGAAAACAATCTGCTATTTTCGCAACACAAAGCATTACTACGTGAAGGGAAAAGCGAGCGAAAAGAAGAGGACAATAGAATTATCTACAGAGTGTTTGGGGGCGCAGGCGTAAGGTGCCCGGTTGCAAGCAGAGAAACAGTGAGAAAAACGTACAACACGATCTCAAAACAAAAAACACGAACGTTTAGGCGCTACGGGCTTAGTACGATTGGCCTCAGTGGGCGACGGCCGCTGGTCACGTGAAGTGAACGCAATAATGAAAGTGCCGATCACAGTTATTTCCAAGTTCTGCACAGTTGTGGTCAGCAGTCGCAATTGCTGCCACCACAAATATGGTGAGAACTTCGAAGTCAGACTTGCGGCGCAAAGGGAACAGCGACATCTTGAGGCAGCAGATAACCCTGAGTGTGATCGTCAAGACGAAAATGCTAAGTTGCATCGTTACGGTCGACTGCCCCGTCCCGCAAATCGCCAACGCATTGAATTCGTCGCCAAAAGTCACGCGCAAGAGGTATTTGAAAACTTCCTTGTCACTAGAGCGAAAAACGACTCGAGACCACCAAAAGGTTAAACTGAAAACCCAGCGGAATAAAAATGATCTATTGGTAATTCTAATCCTGTTCGACAGGAATTTTTGGACAAGCGCTCGTACGCACTGTGCAAAAATCAAAATTCTACTTGTACGAAAAATTCCACTCCCACTCCATTTAAGATGTTGCTTTATCGGGAGAACAAAGTGTCGCTTCCAGAACTAAATGAAACGCGAGCTCGTGAAGAAAGCATTGGCCGCTTTTTCGTTTCTCACACAAGCGGTTGGACAAACGTCAGTGGATCAGAAATAAAGAAAACTTAGATCAACAAACCAAAGCTCGATATTTATTGAGCGAATGCGAAAGATCTACAGCTCTCGTTGCCGCAGCAACGCGCCGTAATTGAAGGGGCAACAAACTGAGCAGCACATCGCAGGAACAAAACACGACGCAAACGGTAAACCCTACCACAGTTGTGCGACGCAAAAGCAGGCAACACTACACGTAAGGCGACCAACGAAAGGCAACCGCTTCCGTAACTGTGACCAGTCACGAGCTGAGTTGCGTTGAGCCAGGTGATGGATACACACATGCTATGTGGCAAAACGGTATTTTGGAAATACGGTTTCGAAAAAACACAGAATCAGACACCACATGCGTATGGGAAGGTCGTTTTTATGATAATAAGGAATACTTTCTCACTTTTACGATTTCAGACACCGGCTGTTACCATGGTTTTACTGCACGGTGGATCAATCTTGTTTAAAAAAATATGACGTGATTTTGTAGGTTTTTCTTAAACAACAGTCATCGCAGCACCGTTTTCAAAGCACCACTGCCATTTCGACAAATCTAAACTTTCAATACTTGCTGCCCTGATTATCTGATTTTAACAGATGTCCTCAGTCTAAAAAATTTACCAGCACTGCTAAAATGACTCAAATTTTCGCAAATTTTGCCGTGACAAGGGGGATGTACTCCCCTCCAGAACCCCCCTCACACGCCTGTGGGTATCGTTATGCATGGGCTCAAATCAGCACAGTTGAGCTTTGCCTCCTGAACTTTGCAGCGTGCCTGGTGTAACGACAGATGAAGTTAAATAATTGCGTCCGTTTTCATTCCAGCGCATTAAGTATGGGAGGCTGCAAGAAGTTCGACCAGCCACTCAACATCCCGCCGCCAAACGGCACTGGTCCGCTCGCTTGCGAGTTCACTAACAATCGGTTTTCGAACGACGGCGTCATAATGAGATCGCGCGGTGCCGCCCCGTCCAGCGACGGCGTCATAAACGACGTCGTGCTGTTCGGAATGCCCGATATGAAAAAATTCTGACTTAGACGCGTCGCCGTCTCGGCGGGGACCTGTTGCAGGGGGGGAGCCGCGACAAAGGGCAGTAGCGACGGTGCCACATTGGAAATGGGTTGGCAGTGAAATTGGTCGTACTGATTGTTGTGCTGTTGCTTGGCAACAGCGACCACCGGGTCGCGCATCCGTGGCATTTTGCGCATCGGCTGATAACTGTACGTCACGTCGTCTGGTGACACAGCTCGCTTTAAACGTGTCGCGTTCCCATTGGCCAGTCCCGCTGCGACGTTTCCCTGCCGAGTCAGCAGCTGCTGCTTTATGGACGGAAATTGCGCCGATGGAATCCTCGTGACGTCACTGAGCGTCCGTTGTGTCACGGCAGAAACCTTGGCGCGTTTAGTCTTTTGGCAAATGGCGCATGCGCAGAAGACGGGAGGAGGGATTGGCCATTGATTATTGTTGGCAAGCGCAGCTTGAGCGG
>Ga0210059_1009903_pt1 | contig 14784 bp, 10 predicted proteins | sample Ectturendosymbi2_FD_188042 | JGI IMG/M metagenome (GOLD analysis project Ga0210059, IMG submission 188042) | Ecteinascidia turbinata endosymbiont from Florida, USA - Sample 2 (SPAdes) (version 2) | ecosystem: Host-associated > Tunicates > Ascidians > Unclassified | place: Key West, Florida...
CCACCACTTCAATGATGCTCCCAGTCATTTGTGACCGGTTAGGGCTTATTACGTAGATGTGTGAAAATCATTGTTTGCAAAAGCTCTGGCGGAAAAACATCTTGCTGCTACTAAACCTTCAAGGAAAACTCAACTAATATGTCGAAGCAAATAGTACCAACACCAATTTAACGAAACGACAAAAATCAAAAACGATAAAAACGATGAAAAAACAACTTACCACAAACGAAGAATTGATGAAAACTTCAAGAGTCGGAGTTAAAGGATTTAAAGCCGTTACATTCATTCCCATTGGAACAAAAACTGATATGTCGGTGATTATAATTAAAAATAAGCAGAAGTTTGAATTAACACGTTTCATATTCAAACGTTGTTGATAAGCAGGACGTTTCTAGCTTGTTTTGTTCAGAAAGCGTTGAAATACAAGGTTTACTGAACAGAATTACATTAATCTTCTATTGAACAAAAAATAGAGCAAACAAAAGAAATTACAATGATTTTGCATATACCTTGAATTTCTTAGCATAAAATGTGGACAATTGTTTCTGCAAAATTAATACACCATGGTTTCTCTTTATTACCACCACACAAACAAAAAGCTTTGCTTAAACTATGGAAAGCTTGTGGATACACAACAAGATATTTGCAATAGAAATGCGCTGCCTGTTAAACTTTTTGCTCACTGGCTGTTAAACTTTTCAGACGAACGAAGAAACGCTTCTGTCTTTTTGCAGAACATAGAAAAACAGGCAAGTCATATTATGGTACAGAAACTTATAATAACTGATGAGTAACGACAACATAACGACAAAATAAAGCAAACGCAAAGAAGCAGTGAACTCGCTTGCCGTTAGACCACCTGATCTTCTTATTTACTTCGGCATATGATTAACACAGGCGCAGCGCTAACATCCATGATTTATACCCAAGAGTACTGGTCTAGCAACATTCCTTTTCTCAACAACGGTTACATTATCTCGTAATCTCGAAAACGCTTCGAGGTTTTTATAATTCTCGGTGGGCATCCGGCGTAATTCAGCCTAGAGACTTGCAGCACTCGTGGCCGCACTACAGGCATAAAAGGGGTATCACGTTCGGCAGATGAAGATCGCACACATAGGCATTGTAGGAGGCTACATTGGCGATTCTTCACAAGTAGTGCGTAGAACTGATCGGTTGCGACGGTAACGAGCAATATCATTTCCATCGCATACAATCTTGGCGCAAGTTTAGGGCGCACACAACTACTGCTATACGGATTGAATATTCTGAAAATACATGTAGGCCACCACTGTACGCTCGTTTACGTATTGTCGTTTTGGAAACTGATCCGAATCGATGATGATTAGGAAACAAAATTAGTCTTCTTGGTGTCAATTCAATTTTGCTGTATTGTTACGTTATCCATACATTAGTGGCTTGCTATTGATGTCCTTGCCAGTTATAGGTTCGCACTGGTCAGTCTTGAAATATATTTCTGACTGGAGCGTGTACGGGGGTAATGGCACGCAGACCCGTAGACACTGTGGGGCATTCGGGGGCAACGCTATCTCCTATTTTTTTTGGTCTCCCAAATTTTGTTGTGCCCAGTAAAAATGTTTTAATCATATTATGAAAACAATATCTTTACCCCTAAAATTATATTTCCTCCAACAAACCTTAAAACTTGGCTACGGACCTGCTGGCACCACATGTTTCGCAATGATGATCAGGTAATTCGGTTGCATTGACCTGTTGTCGCTATAAGTACCAATGTAGCTAATTTACTGCGTTTTGGGCAAAAGAGGAGTGCGTTGATCTTTTACAGGTGCCGACGAAAAGTCTGCTAATTCCATATCTTCGGTTTCAGCTGCTTCGGCGTTAGCCAGGCCACGCTAAAAGGATTCAGGACCCATGAGTGTCTACTCTAGGGGGTCCATGAACGTCAAATTAAAAAATTGAAGTGGCCAGTTGTGCATAAAGTTTTACTGTTATAGTTTTATTTATACTGTCGTGTGAAAATTATATGCGTCTAAAGTTTCTGTTGCCGTCGTTATACAATGTATTGCAAATTCTGTTCGTGTACATTTGGGAATATCTCAACTGATGCTGTTTCATTGTTCGGCCAATGCACTAAGTACTGCGTGACGTATCGGGAAAGTCGAGAAATGTCTTATGACGTCACACATGCCCCTGCTGAAGTGACTGTGGACAATATGCGTAACTCAGTTTTCAACTCAGTTTTAAAAAGATTTAGAACACACTTACTAACCAGATTCCTTTTGAGCTGATTTTTTCCAAGCATTGTGTTGTAGAGCATTCTTATCGAAATATGCACAAGTTTTGTACGTTTTGAGTAAGGTGGGGGCATAGTGCCAAGATGGCAGTGCATGTCTTCATCTTTGTCGTTTGAGCCACTTTTTACTATCACCTGCTTCGCCGCACTAGATCTCGGGGCAGATGTTGAGTAACCATTCGATTTTCTCATCATCAAGAACAATCACGCCGTGCGGTTCATGGGGAGGTCCATGGATTGGACATTGAAGGACCACACAGTCGGCGTTTTGTTCTTCTGCGTAACACTTACAAGCCGCAGAGGAGGCCATACCCCATTTGTGTAAATGGAAGCGGGAACGTCCGACATCGCTGCGAAGCCGGTTAATCCGTACCCACGCTGTTCTTGAAAGGGCGATTCCAGGAGAATTGGTGCCGGTGTCAGGGACGAAAGCACGGAGTCTCGTGTTGCTCTCCATCCACAGCGAATTCCATCAGTGATCTACCCAAAGCGCCGCTCGTCTGTTGTAATGGCCAGATGCAGTCCCGACGCCACGGGGCTTTGTGGGACTTATCCCTCTCAAACAGAGCTCCAAGCCCCCCAAATTGAAATAAGGAACACTATAAACCAGTTGAGTTTTGTCAATTTTTAGAGTGTCAAAACCACCTGTACAAACGTAAAGACCCCCTATTGAAGGCTCTTTGGCGACGGTTCTGGTCAGACGAACTGATGAGTTGTGCAGCGGGTACAAATGGGTGTCTGAATTCGAGACGCCGTGTGTTCCCGCAAGGTAGGCAGGTGAGCGCTGAGTGGAGCAGATGCCCAGGTTCCATGGCACGGCGTGCTAGAGACAGTGTTTCTCTTTTGCGACGAAGCTCAGCAGTTTGGATGCTTGCGAGGATAGGAAGGTTGTCCACTGGTGTAGGGCGTAGACATCCTGTCACAATTCGCAAGGCGTCGTTGTTGCCAGAATCAATGAGGCGGTTGTGTACACAGCGGCACCCGGCAAGAGCGCAGTGCTCTGCAGTCGAATGGACCAGGGCTACGGTGTCTGTTCGCAACGTTGTTGCTCCAGAGCCCCATCCAGAGCTAGCAAGCCGCCTCACGTGTGCGATGCGTGACATCAACCTTTTCCGACGTGACTCGAGGTGTCAGCAATACGTGAGCGACCTATTTGTTGTGGCTGACTTTCAGCTCACGTTTAGCTTCCTTGTTGTTGAGGTGGAAGACTGCCGACACCATTTGTGTAGTGCTGAGCTTTAGCTTCCAGGTCTGGAGGTATTCACTTACAGTTGCCATGTCTTTACTCAGAACCCCTTCCACTGCTTGCCGGTCTCCACCAGCATGCATGACTGCTAGGTCTTTTTGCTAGGATCACTGTGAGATGCATGATTGCTAGGATCACTGTGGGTCGCCGTTATTGAAGCGCCGTAACCTGTTCCATTTGCCGTTGACGGTGGTAAGGTGAAGCTGCGATTGCCAACCATCTCCTTGATCATGCGGACCATGTGTCTGACAGGTAGTAATCGCAGTAGCTCCAGGTGAGGCCACAATGCTGCACAGTGTCTTAGGTTGCTGTGAGATCGACAAATACAGTCTTCGTCTTAGCCGAAAAGCTATCCTCGATTTTCTGTGTCAGCAAGAAAACCCGATCTACCGTCGACCTCCCGTATCGATAGCCCGCTTGGGACGAAGCGGCTCTATGAGAGTCGGTCCCCACTTGGGCTCGGAGGAAGGAGCGATAAAGGGTCTTCAACTCGTTGTCTTAAGATGGCACACGATTCTTGTGACGGCCACGTGCGATGCAGTGCCTAATGTTTGATAACAACAGCTGTGAGTGCGGTCTGCAATGCCATTTTTTCATAAAGAAATCTGGCGTTTTGCTGGACGAGGAAGCTTCGTAACTGCGTCCCTTGAGGGAGTTCGCTGATAAGACAAGCTTCGTCGACGCGGGTGGAAGAGGTGGCCACGGATCCGGAGTGCTGGAGTCGATTCCGACAAGATTCTGCGTTTCTTTCGGACCCGCATCCGGTGTCAGTTTTAAATTTCGACAGTAGCAGAAGTCTTCATGGTCTTTGTAAACGTCATAAGCACAAACACTGCTGAATCTCGGTCGATGATTGGCGGAGTCTGAACCGGAGCAGGATTCTCAAGTTTTAAGAAATTTCGGACCCGGATCCGGCCCCGGATTCAAACACTTTTGAACAGGAGCGGAGTCAGAGTCTGAAAATGTGACTCCGGCCAGTGCGGCCACCTTTAACGGGTGGTTCAAATTTAACCGCGTTTGCTCTTGTGAAAACAATCGTGCCATTTTGGAAGGAGTCACCTTGCGTGCCTCACAGATTTGTGGAAGGAAAACATGTTTGTCTTTGAAAAAAATATATACTGTATTTCGAATTACAACAAGTTTGCTTTCTCGGGTCAGATGAACATGAAAATAAGTGCTGATTTGCAGAAAAATGCGCCTGTGCTCTTAAAATGTTAATGGTCTTTTTGCCAAGTGTCAATCATATGATCAGGCTACCTGAGCGGTGTTCACAGTCTTATAGAATGAAGCCAGTTTTCTGTTGTGTATAAACTAATTGAGAGCCATGAATGGTGTAATTTCTGTGATTTTTAATAGCAGATATCACACCTGGGAAGCGGCGTTGCGTTGTTACGCTTTCGGTAACAACTGAGACTATACTTACGCAGCCATTGCAAATTGCATAAAGTATCCAAGGAAGACGCGTCTTGATTTACAGATGGCTTTGATGCATGCTGTACTCCAGCATTGCTGGAGTTCACGTAAGATCAAGTATAAAGCGTGTGTGACGCCGGCTAGTAAACTGTTGAAAGCAGCTTCGTACTCAAAAAATGAAGCAGGAAAGATCAGAATGGGTGAAAACATAAATGTTAGATTGTAGAAGATTGGAAAAAAGTGCTGTTTTCAGATGAAAGTCATTTTTTCGTTCAAGGAAAGCACAGCAGATTTGTCAGGATCAGGAAGGGTGAGCAGTTAAGTCCTGCCGATTTCACTGAAGTAGTAAAATATCCCCAAAAGAAGATGCCCTGGGGAAGCTTTTCTGGAGTAGATGTACTTATCCCAATTGAGTGTATGATGAATTCAGACAAATACATTGATGTAATTGAAGGAAAAGTCATTCCAGATTTGAGAAGGGAATTGATTGCGGAGGAATATTCTCACAGGATCTTGCCCCGTGTCTTTTGTCTAAAAAAGTGAAGTCGATAAATCATCAAAAATTACCTCAGGTCCACCATGGGCCAGGATCGCCTGAACAACCAGGCCAGGCTCAGTATTGAGTCTGACATAGCAAAGCACATAGGCTACTGTATGACACTGTAAGTCGTAGTTTTGCCAAGAAGAAGGCACGCAAGACAACCCTGTTTCAATTAAATAAGCCTATTTACTATACGTTTACTAATTTTTTTATGTTTTCTGTAGACTTTAGCCTTCATGAAACTGAGTTTTTGGTGTTTGTATATAGTCTGTGTAATATTACGTAAACAACCATCCAGAAACTTTGCAGGAAAAATGTTGTACATAAGCAGAGCTTTAATACGTTGGAAATCTTCGTGCATATTTTTGCAACAGCTGGCCATTGTGTAGGTTCGATCAAAACCGAATTTACGAGATTTCTTTTATACTTCCACGGAACGAAACTCGATCAACTGCTGCACACACGTGCACGCGTGGGCTTCCGACAGTGGCGTAGCCAGCCCACAAATTAGCGGGGGCAAAATGTTTGATTTTAGGCGAATAACACTATTTTGTTTGGAAAAATGCGTCTCAAAACACAAAATGACTATGTTTTCCAAACATGTTGGGTGGACACGGCCCCTTTGGCCACCCCGTGGCTACGCCTATGGCTTCCGATATGTTCGAATAATAATACCACATTCGCAACGTTCAATAAACGCACTGTTAGTTTCTACTTCCATTTTGAAGCGAGCACCATCGTGCACGTCATTAATTTGTGAAAAACTGTCTAATATCCCGGTTGGACATGCATTAAGTCCGAATTGTGATTGAAATGCATACCTTTGTATATGGCCTTTTTTGGTTAATATATACTGTAAGTAGGTTTACCGGTACTAGAAATTATAATTTAAAGAGAAATTTGATTTTAATTTTTTTCCATTGTCATGTATGAAATCCTTGCACATTTTCATGTTCATTATTAAGCCAAGAAGCAAAAATACAAGGATTTTTTACTAAGTTGTTGTCCTTCAATTATTGTAATAGGTTCATACAATTATTAAATTTGTTTTGCTAGTGAGAATTTCTGCAGACTTACTATTAATGTTAAATTTTATGTAGAGTTGTGAAATTCGCAAAACAACTGTTTTATGTGCATTCTTTGAGATCAACCTAAGATATTTTGAAATGAACTAATAAAGTTGATAAACTAATTAAATGAATTTTGAATGAAATGAACTAATAAAGTCGGTTATAATGTGAAATATCAAACAAAGTATATTATTGCTAGTCATAACATCAAAAAGACAATGCAGTTCTCTTGATCAGGTATGATGTATAATTTGAAAGGTGTCCCAAAACAGGTCCCGAACCAGCACATTTTTCTTCGGAAGGTCCTGGCTTCATCGCCTGAACTAGCAGAACTCCAGCAGCACTCCCTAATATTTAACCGGCTGCTGTTGAGAGAATGCCGGTCATTGCACCGAAGTAGTTTAACTACTATACGCTTCTGCAGAAATTATGTCACACCATTGCGACACGCTGCAAAAAATAAACAGGAACAACTGAAGACTTCGGGTGAAAATTTTATTTGCAGTCTGTCTTTTGCGAATGCGACAATTGTCTCTGTTTTTGCCAGAGGTAGACGTTGCACGATGCCAAGAAGCTTCAGTCTTTCTGAATGCTGACTGGAGTGAAACGACAAATTCGGCAGCTACGATCGGATAACAGCCAACTAAAAAAGGTGTTCTTGGATCTGCTCGTCGGTTGATGCGCAATGCGAAAGTTTGGAAAGTGGTTCTTGCAAGCGCTGTTAGATTATTTTTGCAATGACTTTGCCCCTTAATGAAACGCATTTTGTCATCTTGCTTCATGGACAGTTGTACTGCACTTGAAAAGTATTCATAATCAAACGTTCAACCAGTTAGTTGCGCTGGTACAGACATGTCTGCATTATATTTGAAATATCAAGTTCTTCGCCCTTGCTTATCCTTACTTCTGCCTTGCGATTAAAATATTGCAAAGCATGAGCTTCGGAAGGATTCTTTCCAGAGGGAAAGGGGCAATAGTAGATATTTTAGTGGGTGGCCAACAGTGATAAAATGTCATTTTACCAACTCGAAACTAAGAGAAAAACATTTTTCTAGTGAAACGTTAATAGTAAAGTATCAAATTTAAAAATTCCAGAGGTGGAGAAAGGCTCCCCGTGCCATACCTTCCGACGCCCATGTTGCAAAAAATAATATTCTCTGCTGCAAAAACCTGAACGCAGCAACCAGCAGTGTTTGCGCTCGATAACGCGCGAACAGTGTGACATGTAACTGTCTGTCTTGCAAGAGTCTCCACAAGGCATACGTCTGCAGCATATGAAAATAACAGAACGTGCAAGCAACCTGACACGTAACAAGGAAACAAGAAAGGGCCAGGCGATAAAGCAAACCAACTGAATTCAACTGAACTTGTCCAGACGTGTTCAATGATAAACACAACAACATTTTAAAATGCCTGCGGCATTTAAGATTGAAAATAACAAATATTTCGTTTACATCCACCCTACGGCGCACGCAGCCTGTGTATCTGAAAGCGTGCGCTCTTAGCCTGGAGACAACGAGAGAATACACAGGAGGGAAAGGATGTTGGCGGTGTTGCAACCTTTCGGCGTGTAATCTCTGCCGATACTAGCTTGTGAACGATTGAACAAAATGACTAGCGTGCGCGCGAAGAGTGATCGCGGCGCATGATCTCTATTGTTGCTTGCTGCCGCAGTGTGAAGCTTTGTGCAGTTGCCCCTCGAGCTTTCCGATCTCAACAGTAAACCGGACGTCTTTTCCCCCCAAAATGGTCTCTCCCTCTTCACTGATGATGCTATTGTATTGTGTAAGGTTTTCACGCCGACACGCAACGCGCTAGACTTTCAACATGCATCGCAGTAACAAGGAACACACAAATGCATGAATACGAGCATATATACTGTACGTGGCGGCAGGACCGTAACCAGGGTAGCTGCAGGGGGCCGAAACACCCCTGCAAAATTTTTCGTACCCCCCTGGAAAAATGTGCTAGACATACCTTGAAATTATTGGACATTTTGAACTCCTCTCAGAAACTCTTCGCCTAGACGATCCAGAACAGAACATTAACTGATAAATTGCTTTAGCAACAACCTCCGATTATCATAGTAAATTAAACTTTGCAAGAAACTAACATGTCATAATAGTAGGTTACTGAAGTTAACTTCGATTAGTGGTAGTGGTTTGAGCGTTTTTGCCATTTTGTGTTGTTTTTCCCTCCTATCGTCCAGTTTGTTTTTTTCGCCCCCTTGGGGGAGATTCCGCCCACTTTGAGAACCACTGGTATAGAGTATAGAACAGCATATGCAACGGTAACTATTTTCGAAGAACAGCTATTTGCCCCGAATTCAAACATTTAAACATCTTTGCTTTGAAATTTGTCTTTGACTGTATTCAATTTCTTGAAACAACACATTCGCAGAATGATTGCGAGAATTTGGATTTACCTTTGTCTCGTTTGGAGTGCAAAGCGCAACGAGGGAAACTTGAGTTGAACCACAGGTCATTTGAAGAACTCACTACACACAAAGAGTATGTACCAAAGCGATATTGTTATACACCAGATTCTTGTGAAGTTGCTTTAAAGGCAATAAAGGCCAAGAGCTCGATATGCGTAGATGACATTTTCGCCACAGCTCAGGTGTTCGGTCTTCTCAGAAAGTTTGTTGTTTCAAATGCCGCAGAATTCGGGCTTCGCTAAGAATTCGGGCTGTTAGGTTCTATGCGTAGAGCTGAAAAATATCAATGACCGAAAAATAGGTGGTGCGGTGAATTGATGACGCGTTTTCATGCATGAGGAGGAAAAGAAAAACAAGTTGCGCAGTCGCAGGCCCGTGGCCAGGTTTTAAAGTTTGGGGGGGAACAATACATTTTTAGGGGGGCAATATTTTTGTTTTATGGTATATTTAAAAGAAATTATGTTATTAATTTTCAGCGATTAACTGAGAGGCATATTGCCAGTTGTGTGCTTTCAGTCTGATCACATAAAATTTGTCATTGTACCGGTATGCTACGTGCCATGGGTAATCAAGCAGCGCCTTTCTCAAATTTTCAAAAATTTTGTCTTTTTCTAGAAAAAGTATCCACACAAAGCTAAGAGCATTTGTTTAGTTATGCGCTTTTCTCCGGAAACAACAAAGAAAAACAACATGAAAACAATTCGGCGATGCTGCAAGCAGGCCCGTCACTAGGGGGCAAAGGCCCCTAAAATTTCCTGCCTACGCGCCAGTACTTCATGCCTGTTTGTCGCGTTTGATTCAGTAAAAACGTTGTTCTATGTTTGCCTAATGCACTGTTAACTTTTTTCAAAAAGTAACAATATTTTTGTCCTAAACAACAAAACTGAAGCAATTTTATTCGTATCAGCATTTAAGGTGAAGACACTGGTACGAAAGAAACTCCGTCTAGTTTATCACAAGAGTCACAACAATCCACGAGATTATATATAATAAGTGCATACATTCTATTGGTCACCGAAACAATCAATCCATCTTTACCGTTAAAAGCTGGAAATCAAACCATGTCAGAGGTGTAGTGCTAACAAAAATGTGTTGAAAACGCATCCAAAAATAGCCATTTTGAAACAGCTTCAAACCCATTTTAAAACGAAACGTGAAAAAGGTGTGAGAACGCCCTTCCCACGTGTTCCCGCCCCACTAAACCTCTGAACCATGTACTCTAGCATGGAGACGTTCTACCTTTTATCAACACTCACAGTTTTTGAAACGTCTTTTGGCACAACGAAAATCGAAAATATGAAAAAAACAAGAAAAGAAATTTGAGCATAAACTGTCACAAAAGCTGCAGTTCTGACACCTGCTACATTGCATAATAGATGAGTATCCTTGGAGGCACGTGCAGTGTCAAGAGAACACTTTAAACATGCAGTCGTCGAGTTTTGGTCGAAAAGAAACGATGTCTGCGTTTGCCACAGCAGCTGCTTCATTTTTTTCAAAACCTAACAAAACCAGCTGACATTTATACGGTCGCAGGGGCCTAACGAAGGAGGAAAGGTGGGCATAATTCCCCAGGCGCCAAATCACTTCGGGGAACGCCGAATGACTGCGAGGGCGCCAAAAAGTCCAAACGATGTCACAAGTACTTTCTTCAATACAGCACATTTTCTTCCTGAAGACCTCAAATTCGAACATGGTGGCGCCAAACTTGCTTCTTGCCCCGGGCGCTGTCTAACCTCGTTACGCCATGCACCTGCGATAAGGTGTGAGTATACTCACCAAACTGGAGAAGCTTGCTTCGCATGTGGTTGTCGAAAATCCTACAGTTAAGCCAGCGCTCAGCAGCAAGTACATGGTTGGAAAAGCTGCTTTATACTTCCAAAACCATTTCAAAAACGGGTCCAAATTCATACGAGGGTTTTCAATTAAAAACTCATTAGGAACCTTTGATGAGACAATCCTTTTCACAGAAGTAGTTTCATTATGGAGAATATCTTTACTGATATTTTTGGCAGTTGAATTGACTAAAGTGTAAAGAGGTTGTAACTCTTCCTTGTCGAGAAAGCGATTCGATGCTGGTGAAAGAACACGCAAAGATTTGATGAGAGACGTATCAAACTTCGAAAACCGGTGACTGAATTCACTCTGAATAGTATCAATGATTTCGAAGTGAGATGCTTTCAAATTCAAACTTTCACTTTCATTGTCAATTCCGATGTGTTTTGTTGTGAATGACGTCCTCTCTGAATCGAGATGAAACTGACTTTTTTCGCTTGTTCAGAGGGTGGGATTAGTTTCGCTTCTTTAGAGGGTAGGATAACTGTAGCTTGCTTGCGCCACACACTAAGTGCGGAATACGCGCTAGTGCAGAGACTGGGGTTGTAGGTTATTGTAGAGGTCCCTACTAGTTGAGAGAGAGAGAGAGAGAGTTTATTGGCACAAACATTAAACAACAATTTCGGGGTCGACCTAGTTGTTGCAGGAGCACAGTTCGGTCTCCCAACTAAGCAACCTGACGTTTTGAATTTGCAAAGCCAAAGTAAGGCAAATTAAAAGGCTCTCACCACTTTGTCCGCTAATAACTCTCCAGTAGTACTCTGAGTTGACTTGCTTCTTTCGATTATATTCGGATATATAACAAAAACGTCAATACACTTGAGCGTGAAGTCAGAAACACGTAACGTAACGGTTCGATGTAGAGGCGAACTTAGAATGACGACGAACAAAAGAGTTGGGTGTTCGAATGCGCCACAGGAAACAGCGACCGACTTCAGTTATGTAGGTTTGCAGGCTAGCGTGTCGACGGTCGGACTGTTCGCAAACAAGTACATCGCGTTGAATCACGAGTGGAATATTACTGGGAATTACAGAGTAAGAATGCACAAAACATTAAAGCACTAATGTGTCCACTATACTAGCTGCATTTTATGCTGACTTATGCTGGTCAGTGCTGCAGTGATCTATACACATGCTGAAGTATTTCTACGTCAGACACAGAATTCCCTAACCTTTTTGATCAACTTCCAATTCATGTACATTATCCTACTGGGTTTGGCTATTGCAAGAATTTTTGTTTGACTACTAGTGTTGCGATCGGAAATCCCGAGCGGCATGTGCGCAACGCTTCGCACCGTGGCAGCAAGCAACTATAGAGATCATGCTCGCAATGTCTCTTCGCGTACGCTAGTCATCAAGTTCAGTCGTTCACACGTTAACATCTGCAGAGCCACCACGTCGCTATCTCTCTTACTATTGCTTGCTCGCGCTTCATATACAATGGTTTTATTTTTCACGCACATCCCGTTCGTGGTGAATCACATAATCAACGCAACACCACCGGAGAGATTGCAACAACATCCCCTCCATTTTACAACGAACCACACCGATCGCACGTTCTTTGCGTGAAGGCTGAACTCGGCACGACCCTCACATCCTTGTCACAGCACCATTTTGTTGCCGTGTCTCTCACTCTGTAACACACAAGCACGAGCTGTGAATCTGATTCACGCTGTCCTATGCGATGATGAAGGCGTTACTCAGGCTCGCGGCTGTTAGAGACACGAAACAGGCAGGGGAGTTGAGAGGTGACACTGTACAATTGCCTCGAGTTCTGCACTGGTTTTAATGACGCAAAACGGCAACATCTATCGACCCTTAACACAGACAGCGACTTGTCTTTTACGACTATACAGCAGCAAACATATCGCAGAAAACAGTTAATGGATCAGGCAGACGACAACTCGCTCACGGCACTACTGACGAAAAGAGATCCAGAAAGGTTCCGCGAGATCGTAAATACATGCACAGAAAGGCAAGCAGAAAAACGCATTCAACAACCGGCGTGAATATTGAGTCACGTGTTACGTAAAACGCTGTGTGAACATGTGAACGGTTTGTGCCCAGCCGGATGGCTCAATGAGCAGTCTATTCCAAAGCACTGGTTCCAGTCCGCACGTACTTGTCCATATAGTTGGGGCACTGGCCGCAACACTAGCAAGGCTAAGACCAGCCCAATGTTCCCTCTAAGATGCGCAACTGCGCAGTACCATCAAATCATTTGCGCAGTGAAATCTGATTCTCGTACACTTGCCACATTCCAAAACGTTGGAAAAGCAAGAAAACAAGGAGAAGCTATTTGAAATAGACGTGTAGACACTACTTTCTTCGTATTTTCATAAGACTTTATGCTAATCTTAAATTCTAATAATTCACGAAATTTATGATTCATTTAGAATTCTGACAACTCAGCTTTAAAATATTGATGCTCACTGAAACCAACGTTTGCTAAAATTTTCTTAGAGAGAACGCTGGCTAAGACTTTATATTATAGTATAACTAGGGCAACCAAAGTCAATAAAGACGAAATTTTCTGCCTTTTTTGAAGCTTATGAAAATTCCACAAACGAAATTTCACGCTCAAAGTACGAGGGAATCCCAAGTTATTATGTCAAAAAAAGTCAAAATTTATTATTAGGTAAAATTTGTCGTTGGGTCAAACTTTTCTTGCAACACAGTTTTTTCTCTTATCGATATTTTATTGAAACTGCAACAACAGATATTGATATGCTTTTGCAAGTTCAGTTGCAATTCTGTAATAATAATGGGTTTGTTGCGATTTCTGATGTGACAATATCGTTTGCCCATTACTGGAAGATTTAATGTTATATGTAGGAAAGGCGTAGTAAGGCAAGAAACGTGGTCTTTGGTTTAGTAAATGCTCAATCCATTATGAATCTATAATAGTGTTTTAACTTCATGATGTTCTCAGGTTTTGCTCAATTGTAGTTATTCATGTATTCATCAATATATTATCCCCAATGTTAAACAACCAAATTTTTCAAAATTTTGAAGCATGCAGTGCATGAATATGCTTCTGGATTAACCTCAACACCTAAGGCTGAATTATTTTGTAACTGCAAACGCAGGAAATTTATAGGTCAAAATAAAGTCAAAATTTGTAAATTATAAAGTCAACATTTCAAGTTTTTAGGTAAAAAAATTGGTTGCCCTAATTATAGCATTACCATAGCCAGCTTGTTATAGTGCCATGCGGCGTTCGCGCTAACAGAGAGACTGCAGAAAGGGTTTCGAGAGGCTGTCTTCAGTGACTGCGAGGTCACAAATCGAAATTGTTACCAGTGTGGACGTTCCTTTATCCAACATATTTTGTAACAGTGAGGTTACCTTTTAACGCAGCGTGCGGTGATGTTACTGGTTCCTTCCAGTGACGTGTGTTGTCCGATATATCTCAGATTGTATTCATCGACAATGAAGGTACTGGTTTCCATAACAACAATTTGCTGCGAAAAAAGGGCTGAACAGGCTCCATCAGGAGTAACACATACTGCGAAAAAACAGCTCTCAGCAACTCATTTAAGAAAACTATAAAAAGAATTCGTTTGAAAAGCGATGCAGTAGTTGAGCGCAGAGGAGATGTGGATTTAAAAGAAGCCACAGTGTTAAGAATGGGTTGAATGTTTGTTTAATAAGGGTTTTGCTTCTTTACAAGAAATTTTGTGAAATTGTTTGAATGGTATTTTTTGTTTCTTTTCGCAAATTCAAGTAAAACAATGTCAGCATCTGTCACGGGATGATGTTCATAAGAATAAATGTTGAACCTAATTTTTGAACGCATTTTTTCAGGTTATTTAAGAACTTCAAGTAATTCCAAAATTTTTGGTAATCTTCAATTTTTGTAACCTTGAGGTTTGATCTTAGCAACAGTGCGTAATTTTTTCTTTTTGTTTCATATGTCGACTTTTGCGCAGGACTGAAGATGTGTAATACACGAAACTAGTTTCCTTA
>Ga0210059_1009904_pt1 | contig 14784 bp, 14 predicted proteins | sample Ectturendosymbi2_FD_188042 | JGI IMG/M metagenome (GOLD analysis project Ga0210059, IMG submission 188042) | Ecteinascidia turbinata endosymbiont from Florida, USA - Sample 2 (SPAdes) (version 2) | ecosystem: Host-associated > Tunicates > Ascidians > Unclassified | place: Key West, Florida...
CTTGACGTGTGCCTGAATTTAAGAGTCAGGAAGCTACACCTTCCGTTTCTGAAAATTTTCCGCATTTATCCAAGTTATAATTTATAATTTGTTTTTTGCGAGTTGATTTCAAAGTCAAACTTGCATAATCTAAACTTGGACTTGCGGCTTATATAAAATCGTCTTGAATTCTTAGCTTCTTTTTGCATGATAGCAAGTATCTTCTGTTCTGGTTTACAAGAAACTACATCCTAAAGATTTTAGCGAAATGGTTAAACTACGTGTGCCGTATATATAGGTCGGCCTTTAACTTGAATGTGCTATTTGCTTGGGCTGAAGGCATTAATTGTACCGCAATAAAATAACACAACATGACTCAAGAGCTGGGCCTTTGTCCTGCAGGTTAGCCACGACAGCCTATTGTTATGCTGTGAAAATTGGATAAAGCACGATTTGGAAGCACGGAAAGATCATTTTTCCGAGCTTTTTGACTTGGTTCATCTTGATGAGTTGTCGGACGATTTTTTGGAAGAGAAGCTGTCAGACGATTTTTTGGAAGAGGAGCTCGACTCAAAAGTGGTTTTATGACTTTCTCTTTTTAACGCTCACTTACCGTTGATTGGTGTCGTGCGCTTAAGGGGAAATGTATTGTATGATATTAATAAATATTCTACACAAAGCTTTTTTGTAAGCAAAAGCTTCAACAATTTGTGCAGTATGATAAGTGATATTTTTCATGTTTTGAAATATATTTTAAATGTTAAATACCGAAAATTTAAGGATTGCATATTGAGATAGTTGTCATTCATATTTAAAGGTTTTACAGAACTTAAAATTTTTCAAACTGACGGTTTAATCTTTTTAGCGCATTTTGCTGTTGTTCAAGGCCAAAAAGCCTTAATGTACTTATTCAAAACTGCTTTGAATTAACAACGAATGCGTCAGCAGCAGCGATTCAGCAAAACATCCGAGATCGCGAAATATGTGCAACTGTTCAAAAATTTCTCTTCACTGTCCCGCGAATCAGATCGTTCTTCTATTATGACTAATAATAACGGCATTGATGACTGATAATAGCAGAATTGCTCAGAACCCGCGCAGCGATTAAGGCGAGCGGCCGGCGATTGATTAACTAGCAATGTGCTTTGATGATCGATGCCACGGCTTTGGCCGTGATGTAGCCAGTGCATGTATGATGTAGCCAGTGCATGTATGATGTAGCCAGTGCATGTATATCCTGCGATACACGTGTTTGCTGCATGTTGGGTTCAGGGACCGATATTGTTTTTGACGAACAGTTGCAGTTTTGGTTGAACATAATTTTTTGGTTGAACATAATTTAAACCAATGAATCAGATAAATTCGATCTTCTGGTGATTATTTTAGTATTTGCCGATGTTTTGCCCACCTATTAAAGTAGACTTCCTCGGGGCACTGTGTTTAACCACATAAAACATGCAACTTGCCAATAACAAGGAACAATGAACAGTACGACGTACAAAGACAAAACACAAAACTGACCATCACGTTATAGGAAATAATTTAGGTCTTCGTTTCCGAGCATTTTTGAAAGAAAAGAAACCAAAAGTATTTTGAATTAAGGTTCAAGATAGAAAACATTCATTTCCTAATTCAACTTATGTTAAGCTTGCAAAAAGTTTGCATGTTTTGAAAAACGCCTTAGAGTTCATGCCAAAGCAAAGGACGGATTTTACATGAATTTCCCAACAAGACGTACTTTGCTGATGGATCAGTCGCAATTTGCACTTCAGGATTGGTAATAAGGATTTTTGCACTTCAAGATTTGTAATAAGGACACTTCAGGATTGGTAATACAATTGCGAAAATGCGGAAGTGACGTTCCACTAGTATTGCGAAAATGCGGAAGTCACGTTTTCATTTCAGGACGGTCTTCATCTGCTGCATCCGGACTATGAAGCCAAGCTCCGGGAAGAGTTGGAGAAAAGGGAGGCTGCAGGTTGATAGAATAGCGTGGTTACCTGAATTAACATTGATTTATGTTGTTTTGCAAATATTTGCAAGCTTTCCTGGCTGTGCTACGCGCTTTTCCTCCTCTTTTGCTATCTGCACTGTGCAAACCTTACCTGCTGTTCTAAATGCACATTTTACTTGTACTAACGTAGCGAGGTACATATTTCAGAATGAAACTGCAGGTGAAAGTCTCATTTGCGCTCGGATTTACTATAGCGTTATACCAGTCATACAAAAAAAATTTGAAGACATGACATTTGCTCTATTAAATGATGCTCGCGTGGGAATCCTTCAAGTCAGGAGTTCCCAACCTGGGGAACGTGTTTAAGTCAGGGGTTCTTCTTTAAGTCAGGGCCCCCAACTTGGGGAACCCCCTAGGCAGGGGCGTAACGAGGTTAAATGGCGCCCGGGGCAAGAAGCAAGTTTGGCGTCCCCCATGTTTGAACCTGAGGTCTTTCGGAAGCAAATCTGCTGTTGAAGAAAATACTTGCGACATTGTCAGGACTTCGGCGCCCGAGGAATCGTGCCCCCCTCGTTACACCTCTGCCCCTAGGCCCCAACCTGGGGAACGTGTACCCCTAGGGGTACATCTGCCTGTCGGCAGGGGTGCATTTATTGTACAGCCGCGACAATTAACTTTGAGACATAAAACGGGAAAACGGGGTCTACCTTTATAGTTGTAAAAATCTTAATTCTTAATTAAAAATTCAGTGGATTTTTGTTATTTTTATCAGCCTTTTTGTCATAAGAAATTTTAGGGGTACATGCTCATCTTGTCCATACGATGAAGGGGTACATGGTTAGAGAAAGCTTGGGAACCCCTGTTTTCAACAGTAATGTTTAAGGTAAAGTTGAATATCCCTTTTTAAGTTTCAGCAAAAGCATGTGAAAATCACAAACAGCTGAATTACATTACGATCGGCGGTCTAGATTCTCCTGCATCCTGCTGGAAAGTCGATGCCCGCACCAATCTACGAATTAAACTGCCAGTAAGTTTCTGTTTTCTTCCGCGCAAGAAACTGTTGAGCTCAAGTAATCGGCCCGTGAGTGGGCGACAGCTGACAGGTCGCTGTTCGATACAAGTGTTCCACTTCACCTGATGAGTGCGCTGGACCAGCTTTTCACAGCTTGCTGTGATCGTGGAGGACAACTAGTAACTTTAGATGTCGCCGGCTTGCGCTTTCTGTGTTTTGGAAAGTTGCACTTTTGCGTCATTCTGTACGAAGGTCACGTTGAAGTCTTCACTCACGGTGTATACATTTTACCAGTCTTGCAATTAGGCTGGTACGTGCAGGGGCGACTCCAGGACAACAGCGCCACGCGGCCTCATCACATGCTTCGCATACAATCTTTGCAAAGCAAACTGATCTGCGAGTCGTGATTATGCTGACTTAATGTAACCGGTTGAGGCTTGCGTCACTGAATTTCCATTTGCTCTCATTCTGGCTGGCACTGTCATTGCTCTGTGACGTTAGTTTCGTAACAATGAATGAGAAGTTCTCATGAGAAATCGTTCATTGTTACATAACACAAGTCACAGAGCGATGATGGTCCACTGCGTACTGGGGTCATTCACAATAGCCCGAGTTACTGGACGATTTCTCGTTGGTTTGAAATTATCCTGGAATGGGAACTGTGCACAGATTGGAATTAAAATGTAATGTTTATGAAATTACATGGTTTCAAAAAACATTCAATCTGGTATGAATTATGTTTTAAAAAATAGCAAATTGCAGAGGGCAGCTCAGGCTCTAACGGATGAGCCCGAGTAAAGCGCGATCTAACGAAGTCGAGAAAACGCTTGTTTCGAACGATATTTTTCATTCAGATCACCTACAACATGACCGCGAAAGGCCAGACATGGAATGGAAATATTAGAACAGTGACAAGGCCCAATGAAAAAGCCCGAAATAACAACCTTGCTCAGTGAAGCGGGTAGTAGCACAAATATACAAAGCAAGTTCGTTCGCGTTCTACAAATGTAAATCGTAATCGAAGGCACGGGCTGAGCCTGAGGAGTCCGAGTGCCGGAGTTGCCACTGGGTGCGTGTCTCGACTTTAAACCAGCGACCATTCACATGGCACTGCAATTCGCTTGAAAAACACCATGAACAGAATGCAATTGGTATAGAGTTCAGTTGTTCGCAATGAATTTACAAGAAAATGTGAAGTTTAGCATTGACCGGTTTGCATTCAGGATCTGCTAGAATGGAGGTGGAGCGCTGCGGCCGTGAAAGACGACAACAAAGTGATTGTGTTCGGAGGCGAAAACAGTCGACAACCAGCCTTGAACAAAGTCGAAATGTTAGACTTGTCTAAACCCGACCAGTGGTCGACTTTACCTCCCATGAAGTGCAACAGAAAGCTGGCAGCCTGTGCGATTTTTGAAGGTAAGTGATTTTTCTTTACGTCAATGTGTCAGCAAAAAGTGATTTGAGTAATTGATCATTATTGAATATTTTCTAAAATGCTTTTTAAAACCAAGCACACAATGGCACTTCGCTGATGCTCATTTTTTATGTGGAAAAGTATTCTTTTATTTCAGAATTGCTGCAGCATTGGTACAACTTTTTTGCATAGAAATGCACCCAAACCTGCAAAAGGTTTGACACAGAATTTACAAGACAACTATATAGTTGCACACACTCATGGATCACCAACGTTTTTGAAACTGAGAGCTACTTCTTGTGTACCAATTAATGGGAAGGGCTACCAGTTTAACACACTTCTAATTTTAAAAAGTTGCTCAGTTTTACTTCAATTGCGTTAGTATTATGAGGGATGTACTCATCTACTGTATGCGAAGATACTGATAATGTTAACGATTTTCGCAGAACGTGGTCCGTGGACGACCCAAGTGCTCCTTGCGATGGACTTTTTGTCCGCGGGCACCATGTTGGTGACCTCTGGTTGCGCTTTTCAGTGGTATCGTTTTTTTTTATTTGAAAAAAAAGCTTGTGGGTAGATTCGACTGCCTGGTCTTCAAGGTGACATACTACCAACCAAAATTACCATTTTCTACAGGAAATTACGTAGTTTCGGGCGGATCCTCGCCGCCGCGACGCGCGTTGATGAACACGTGCGAGGCCTTTGATCCGGAAACTCAACGCTGGACCCAACACAGCGCCTTGAAGTGTGCCAGGCACTCCCACGCGATGGTGACGTTGGGCGGTGAGTGACGTAACTGTGGTTTTGTAATTGTAGGACGCCCGAGTGTCGATGTTTGCTGTGGTCGACGGTTTTGCGCTGGGTTTGGAAAAAAAATGTTTTTTAGTTTTATTTTTGCAAAAAGATGCGTTTGGCAAACCTACCAGCTGCGGATCTGACGTCAGCTAAACCAGCTGCAGATCTGGCGACAAATAGAGCAGCTGCGGATCTGACGTCATCTGCAGCTTTTTTAATTCATTATTTGTGATGACGTCGTCGTCCATCATCGCCTTGTCGCACAGATTGACAAAATACCTTAGATCAGGGGTAGTATGACGATTCTATGTTAAAGGAATTTTATCGATCAAATTATACTAGTCGAGATTTATAACACATACACTAAAAACTAACTCAAGTTTGCAACCCAGCAAAGTTGTTTGTTTTGTGAACTTGCACACAACTATAATACTAATGAAAGATCCGGCACTAAATTAATTGCAGCAGTATGTGCAACAACCAAGGAAAGATACAAAACTCAACAATTAAAAAATAAACTGTTGAAACATTAGTTCGAACTTTCAATCATTAACGAGATATTTCACAGTAGTTTTAACTGATTTTTAATTTTCAACTTTGCAAAAGGCTAAGACTAAGCTTTGCTGGTTAAATTGTACCTAATTTTACCATTAATCACTGCTTATTATGTGTTCAAAAGATAAGAAATCAGAAGTGTTCAGGTATTTAAGAAAGCCAAAAGTGAATTTCTTTGTAAACTTGAAGAAAAAGGACATAGTTGTGGAGCCATCTGACAGCAACAACGTTCAGTTTAAATTTGCCGCCTCGAAAGACACCATGGTGACATTTTCAAACGTGTCCAAGAATCAGGATCAGAAAAAAGTTACTACTATGTGCTCTGGCCCGTAGCAACAACAGATTTTCTTTTAGAACTCAGGCTTTAATTTACTATAACTTTAAGCAAGCTTAGTAACAGTAACGCAGCATGCTGCAAGAAAAGGAAACAACGATTTAAACAAAACAGTCGACTTATGGACGAGCAGCTTAGTAGATTAAAGGAACAGCGCACACCAGACCGACAAACACGTTCTACGGTGAACACGTGGAGAAGAGTACGGTTGCGCTCAGCTGCATTCCAGCAAGCCGCGCAAAAATGCGACGACCAATCATTGCCCGTCACCGCGATCATTATGCGGAAGATACACCGCACTGTCAATGACTAACCAAAACTTTGAGGTCATCTGATTCAGTTATTCGTAGACAACGGTAAAGCTCTTACGCTGTTATCTTCTCCGAAATTTACAGAGTTACTTGGGGAAATGGCTGAAAAACTGGGCGTGTCAATAGAACGAAAAAATATGAGGAATATGATTTTATGTGAAGCGCATTCTCAAAAAAATTGAACTGCGATCATTTCACGGTCGACGTGAGGCACACCAAGGCAATTAAAAATATTAATGTGTAAAAACAAGCAGAGTCGTAGCTGGAGCCATATTGTTAAAAAAGAGCTCCGGAGCCGGATCAGTTTCGCTGTTACGACGGTTCCGCAGCCTTCAATTTTTTTTCTATCACGAGAAAACTATGTTTAGAAACAAGCAGTCGCCATCACAGTTGTGTTGGGTAGCAACAGCAACGCCTGAACAGATCGAGTAAGGCTTCGGGATTGAGGATGCCTAGTGTTACAAGAAATCGGTTTCCTATTTGCCGATGGATTCGACTTGGCGACCTTTGTAGCGATAAGTTATTTGAAAAGACACTGTTTTAGGTGATTTATTTCGAAAACAACTGTTTTAAGCGATTTATTTCGAAAACAACTGTTTAAGTGATTTTATTTCGAAAACAACTGTGTGGTTTTCCTCCTCGTACTATTTTGCGAGACTTCTTAGTTTTAATATGCTCTGAATTTGCTTCTCTTTCGTCCTTTAGTTGTTTGGTTGGCAGTTTCCATAGTAGCTTGGATCCCAGAGCACTGGGGTTGTCACACGCTTGTGTTTACACGCAAACCAGTTACAAATTGCAAGTGTTTTCCCTTACTTTTTGCCTTGTGGAAAGCGTTTTTTATGTATTTATTATAGTTTTGTATTTTTTATTTTCATACAGAAACCCTTTACGTTTTCGGTGGCTGGAACAAAGGTCGGACAAAGGAAGTTGAACGGTTCGATCAAGCGAAGCGTCAATGGGTTCCCGCTGCTCCGATGTTAAAAGAAAGAAGTGGACATAGCGCTGCTGTGCTTGACGATAAAATTTATGCGATAGGTCAGCTTTTGATTTATTTATACGATTTTTTATACGATTCTGTCACTTTTTTAAATTTAAGCGTCTCTCTCACTCGCTTTTACTCTCAGTAGGGTCGCGGGAACAGGAATCCTCTGGGGTATGGAAATACCCAATAGTTTTCAGCAACCTCTAAAAGTTAGCTCAGTGGTAAAGTGTCCGCCTCTCAATTGAAAGGTTGGGTGTTCGATCCACGGCCACTGAGTGAATTTCCGTAGCGCTCCTTGGGCAAGAGCGTTCACCTCAACTGTCCCGGCAAGAAGTGCAATTCAGGCTTCGCCTGCCGCCAATTGCTGTCATCAAAATTGTAAAAGAAAAAAGTTCTGTTGACTCCATGCCAAGACAAGTCCGATCTGAGTGTGCCCAAAAATCTAATGTTAGATAATCATGTGATGGCAAACTTGCAAATTCACTTCGCATAATTTCTTTTCGTTTGTTGAATAACTGTTGGTACAAGGCAATGATTGTCAACGTGGTTTAGATGGGCCAGCGGTGGTCCAGTGGTCCACAGAAAGCTGGAAAAATCTTGATATTGAGCATGCCCCTTAAGTTCTCTGCCCTGTGTTCGATCCAGTGTCGGATTAGTTGTTCATGAAGTGTCAGCATAACAAAGGGGTCCATCGGATATTTTTTCAGTGAGAAGGTCCACGGGCCAAAAAAGGTCGAGGAACACTGGTATAAGGGACTTTCTAATTGTAGAACGTCTTGGGATGCCAAACCTCGGTTCAACAGTCAACAAAAAAGTTCTAACTTGTTTGACTGGTAACTTCGTCGTTTAAGCGCGTTGTTGCAATCAACTGTTTGGCCGCACTAGATCTCGGGACAGGTCTTGAGCAGCCATTCGGTTGTCTCATCGTCCAGAACTGTCAGGCTGTGCAGTTCATGGGGAGGTCGATGGATTGGATATTGGGGGATAACATTGTCAACGGTCTGTTCTGCGCCACGCTCAGCCCGCAGAGGGGACATACCCCATTGTCAACAATGCTTGCTGGCGACTGGTCACAAGCAGTGGTGTTGAGTAGAATTTAGTCAATGCTTTCTGAGTGATGTCATATGACGCAGTTGCTGGGAAAAACTAGCCTAAAACATGACTTGACTGGCGACTGGCTATGATCTCTGATCTTTCTTCCATTTTCCTTGATACTCTTATGATCCATATGTTGCTGATGTATTATACTGGTAGAGAATATCTCTTCGTATGTGTGATGGAATTAGATGTGGCTTTGGTTGAAAAATTCGATCTTTCTAAAATCAGTATATATTTGTTTGTGGATGATTAATGATTGAATAATTGAACACAAAAAAAATTTCCTTGTCGCAGCTACCATTCCTAAAGGAACCTAAGCTGCTTTTCTAAAAATTAACCAAAACACTCCCTCACGAAAAGTAAACACAATTTCAAACCCATTCAAGTACCAACGCTGCAAAATATGGACTAATTGAAAAAACTTTCTGAACATTGCACGCAGCATATTTTTTGGACACAACGCACTACTGCTTTGTCTTAACCATCACGGTGGATACCCCGGCATTAAAGCGACTTGAAATATTTGGATGATGCAGCCAACAGCTATCTCTCGTTGACATGTCCACGTTGCTTTTTTGTTGGTGGCCTCGAAATTCTGCAACAAATGCTATCTGGTTTCATCCTAGCGCGGCCACCGTGATAGACATCAAGGCCTCCTAGATATTTATCTAGGATACCGTGTAGTGTTTAGGATACCGTGTCCAATTCGGGTCAAAATTTTAAAACCCGGGTTTCGGGTAACTGAGAAAAAGAAACCGGGAAAACCCGTTTCCCGGGTTTTAAAATAAGTGAAATAAGTGTGATTTCGCTTTAAAATAAGTATGGGTTTTAAAATAAGTATGATTTTGCTCGATACAAACAATGCAGCTTCGAAATTACTACTGTTGTTCAATGCGTAGTTTATTAACGAATTAATAATTGAAGTAAAGCACAGTTCTTACTGACTTTTTATAAAACTTACGCATGAATATCAGAGCATTTATGCTTTCATCATTCAGTCTGTTTCTAAGTTTTGTAATAAATGTCCCGTGGCTGAAAAAGCTCTCTCTAGCTCCACTGATGTGGGCTTGATTGTAAGTAGAGCATGTTACAATTTTTCAAGGTTATCAGGCCTCTTTTTCGTTGCCTCAAAATAAATCATTTGTTTTTTCACAATTTGTGATTGGATCTCTCCCTGCGCTGGAATAGTTGTGTGGTCTTCACTTTCCAAAAATGAGGCAAACTCCTGCGAAGGAGTCATATTTTTGGTATCTTTCTCGATCTGACCATCTTCAGCCTTAGATGTATGGAGTTCAGCTTCAGCACCTTGATCCACTTCCACACGATTGCAAGAACTCTGTGGATAAGAGTTTCCAAAAGAGATGTTGCCAAAGCTGCAATTTGGGACCTTCTTATTTTGTTTCCAAAGTGGTCCTCATACACATTCAGGTAATACGGAAACCTCAAATACTGCAATAAGTGAATCAGTTCATGGTTTCGTCTTTCTTGCACACGTATCTCAAACTGCTCCTGCAAGATCTTACTCATCTCTGTACCATGTTATCTTAGCTTCTTCAGGGTGAACATCACTACTTTTTCAGCCAATAGCAGGTCAGCATTTTCTGTACAAAGGTACTCGACGGCCATTTCAGTTGGAGCAAGATTCACAAAGCTCTTTTATCTTCTCCAGTTCATCATTACAAAACTCAAAGTCTTGCTCAAGCTGCATCATTGCTACTTTTATTTCCTTGCTTAGCTCATAAAAATGACGAAGCATTTTGAGCAAACTATTGCACCGAGTTTTGCAAACAAGGAAATTAGCTTTCTCTTTTCCAAAAGTAGCAATACGTTGAGGTCTTCGTTGCGCACTGCAGACATTGTGAACAGTTTCACTGTCTTGTGGACCTTTGGAACGATAGCCCGAAACTCCAGAATCCAAAACCACAATTGGCTGTTCATCGACTAGGTTGTCCTCAGCAGTTTCACTTTCAGCTTCATCACTCTCTTTTTCCTCGATTTCCCTGGCAATGCTGTTTTGATCATTACAACCGGTCTTCTTTCGCTTCTCTTTGCATAATACATCACAAACACACAAATGAATTGCATGAGCTAAGCAAGCAATATGCAAAGGTCTTGTATCTCGACCGAATTTCATCATAACGCTAGCCCCATCGGTGATCGTGCTCACAATGTCCGTGTCCAAGTTAAGATTAAACTTTGAAAAGTCTTTCTCGAACAAGCTCCATTGCTTTTTTAGTCTTCATGCTATCTTTTACACGAATCACACCAAGAGACTGAAAGCTCTATTCGTGATGCAGATTGAGATTCATGTATCGGTGATTCCTGACTGAAGTTGCCTCATCGAAACTCATTGAAAAACGGCATCGATTCTTCTTGATGGTGTCAACTTTTTTCGCTGACAATCCTGAGGGTCTTTTCAAACTCTTTCATGAAGTGATCACGGATGTTTTGGAGGTTAGTGGGCAGAAAAATAACCATCGGCTTTGAAAGCGATGAGAGAACTGTTTGCAATTTGATTGAAAGTCAAACCATCAACAAACACTAAACCGAGCTACGACTTCTCGTACTTAAAGTAAGTCTCGATACGCACAACTTTCGATTTGAGTCTTGCATCCTCAGAAACTGCTTCATAGCATCTTTTCACATGGATTCTGTGCTTCGATTTTAAGTGGTTAAACAAACTTTTGGTGCTAGAACCTTCTGCTTTTAATACAACGGAGCACAAGTTGCGCTTCGCTGTTTCCTGAGCCCTGTTGTATAAGAAGTGACTCCAAACTTCCGATTCTCGTCGATCACTAACGTCTTCAAACCGACTGTCTGCCATGCTTCTAAATGAACTAACTAGAACTGCAGTAGCTTATGCTATAGCCTAACTATTGAAGAACTCACACCAGTACTTACTAGGCTAGCGAAAAGGCTAAAAAGCTAGCTGCTAATTATCACGCAACGATAGCATTGTGTTTATCGAACAAATAGATACCAGAATGACCAATATTTGAATGTAACAGCAATTTCAGATCTTTATAACTATCCGTTTTTTTTGAGTCAAAAAAACCCGGGTTTCGGGTAGTAGAAAATAGCCAAAAAAACCGGGTTTCGGGTTCAGGAAAACCCGGGTTGGAAACACTAATACCGTGTAGACATCCAGACGGCGAAAGGCCTTGTCTGTCACAGAGGCCTCGATACAAGCATCTTGTGTTTCTCTCACATCGCAAGCACTCTCGCTGACTCGTGCATCAACTGTCAAACCAACCAACGCCTCATGCACGAACATCGCCGCACGCTGTCTTCGTCCTTTTCTCTTTGTGCGACCTCGCTGTCCGTTAGCCGAGTGCGCGACAAGCAATTAAGAATTGGGCAAGTACACAATTGCAGTTATTTGCAGTAAATTAAAACAAGCAGCTCAAACGCACGACTGTCATCCACCTACAACTTCAATGCCGATTGGCGAACTGCACATTAGCACGTATACGTGTTAATTCTCCAATAACAAAAAATAAAGAGTATGTACCAGAATGATGAAAGCTCCGAAGCTCAGATTTTCGGTCTCGGAGTTAATAAGAAAGCTCGCTTTTTCGAATAGCAGCATTTGGGCTATACACTTTAGAGCCGAAAACGTCATCAGCCGGGAAATAGACGGAGTGGTAAATTTATGGCAGATTTTCAACAAGGAGAAACAAATGCGTGATGCAGTTGTTAAAGCGTGCCTCAGTTCTGGTTAGGGATTTGAAAATTTGGACAGTGGTGTTGGAAGGGATTCAGCAGTGTTGCAAGTAACTCGTTGTGATCATCCATTTTTTAAATGTTGCAATTTCTGCAATATATTGTGATTTACTAAAGGAAGTTTTTGTTTGTAATGATTGGATAAATGAACACAAAAACACATTTACTTTATCGTACCTAATATTGATCCAACCAGGCATCGCTTCTTAACAACAAGTGAATTTCACGTTCTGGTGCGAAACTACATTTCATGACCACGATCTTACAAAGTGCTATAATTCATTGAAACCTTGACGCTTGCGTTTGCTTCGTGGGCGTCGGAAGGTTTTGTTTTCTGGGGGAGAGGCAGCGCTGGTAGCACTTCATTTCACCAATTCCGAAACTATGAGAAAAAAGTAAACGATAAAGTAAATGTGTTTATGAGAAAAAACTTTTTCATTAAAAATTGATTAGAAAAATATCGCAATTGAAAATCCAGAGAGGCGCCAAGCCCCGTCCTTACGACGCCCATGTCCATGTCGTAGGGTTCAGTAAAGCACAAAAATACATATACACTGGATAGGTTCGTACAAGGAATGCTGAAAAAGATCTGTTCGAGCAGACAGTGCTGAATGAAGCAGTGCTGCGCGTGATATAAAACGGACAAGCTTCCAGCAGTGCTGCTCAGTGGAAAAACGTCAAATCGGCAACACTGCAAACTGCAACAACAAAAGTTCGCACTAACCGCGACGCTGTTGTTCCCTGCGACTTTGTTCGATGGCTCTGGCGAGTTGATCATCCTCGTCCATCTCCCCCCGTGTATGCGTGGAAGTCGGGGACATCAGATCTGAACACAGAAGAAATTGTTCAAGTAATTAATCACTGGGAGCCTGGAGCGCAGGAATCGTGTTCAGACCAGTGATCCCACGAATGGTGCGCAACTTGCGCAGTGCCAACACGCCATTTGCGCTCATTCTTAACATTGTTATGGGCAGAAACAGAAGCGCTTCCGAGCATACCGCACAGCCCTTTGGGAAGCTACATCAGTTAAACGTGTACTTCGTTCGTATTTTGAAAAGATTTTATACTTTTTGTAACAAATCGCAAGTTGGTGATTCATTTAGAATTCTACAAACTCAACTTTCGAAGATCCACGCTCTCTAAAACAAACATTTGTTCCGAGGTGTAAATCTTCTTAGAGGGAACACTGGTTCCGAGGTTTAAGTTTCGATACAATTGTCGGGATTCGAACCGACGATCAAATGAGTCTCTTTTGTTGATCAAACTAGTGTCTTTTTTTTCTCAAACGAGGCTCCTTTAACATCCACTGCAAAGTAAACGTCACATTCTCAACACAGTCGGTTGATCGTTCCTTCTGTGAACATCGAAAAAGCGCTTGTCTGCTGTTACTACTAGTTCTTTATCTCTAGAAAGCCTTGGACAAACACGCTGCCTGCGTCGTTTTTCGACGCTGCGTCAGATGCTCCAGCGTCGTTTGCCACCTCATCCGACGCCATGTTTCGGAACGTGCTTGTCATCAGGAATGTTCCATCCCGAAGCAGAGGAAACGACCATGATTGGTTTTTAAGCAACCAATCAACCAGCGCGCAATGATTTCTATCTGACGAGCGTCTGCGCATTGCGAACTGGTTTTAACTCCGCGAGGGTAATTTTTAAATTTTTTATTGGGACTATATTTGGACACTTTCAGTTAACTACATGCTTCCAATTCCAAATGATCTTCCGTAAGCCGGCTGCGATGGTGACTGAGGATGAACTTCATGTGTTAAAACCTTTGCTCACACATAAGTGCAGACAGCAAAGCTATTGCCATCTTCTTCAGGTCAAATTTCTCCAGCAAAGATTTCCATCACGCTATGATGATTATTTGTCGAATGTCGGTAACCAGAATGAGGATGCTTTGAAATTAATCAGCTGCGTCTGGAAATCTTCTATGTCCATCCATTCAAATGCAACTAAGTCAAAAGTCTTCGCTGTTCTCGGGTTTAATGAAAAAAGAAAGCAATGAAATGAAATTGTGAAAATCTTAATCTATTGCGAAACTGAGACGTTAAATCTCAGGTATATATCAAATTCAGCTGTGTTAACTTGCTGATCCACTGGGAAAGCATACAGGTTTTTAAAGTAACGAAAAGTTGCAGTTTGAATGTCCCGTGTGTAGACATTCAGTTTAGCTGCAAAACCTTTCCATGCCGACAAGGAAATTTAGAATTGTCGTTACGGTTGACATTACGCCATGGAGAGTAATGTCAACCAAAATTTACAAACAACCAACCAGCGCGCAATCATTTCTATTTGCCGAGTCTCTGCGCATTGCAAACCCGTTTTAACTCTGTGAGGGAAATCTTTAGCCTTCTCTGACTTGCTGCCTCAGTTAACGTTTCATGGAATCAAAGATTTTAGATCACTAAAATTGAAAATAGTGGTTGCCGGGTTCCCACTATTGAAAAAGCATTGAATTGTAAAAATGTTTTTTAAGACCTTCAAAAAGTGGTACATTTGGTCAAAATGTATATGAAGCATTGAAAAAGAAATTTTAATAGGAAAAGGGTCACGCGGCCACTTTTGTCGACAAAGCTGCACTAGTGGCGAGTCAATGACAGCACCCTGTCAATGACAGCACCCTG
>Ga0210059_1009905_pt1 | contig 14783 bp, 13 predicted proteins | sample Ectturendosymbi2_FD_188042 | JGI IMG/M metagenome (GOLD analysis project Ga0210059, IMG submission 188042) | Ecteinascidia turbinata endosymbiont from Florida, USA - Sample 2 (SPAdes) (version 2) | ecosystem: Host-associated > Tunicates > Ascidians > Unclassified | place: Key West, Florida...
TTTCATTATTTCGATATTTGATTTTAATTTTCTTCATGCTAACCTTAAATTTTTTTTCATGCCAACCCTACCATGGTAAAAAGTTGTGACAGGTGTTATTTTTTTGAAATTTTTCATATTTTTGCGTTATGGTAATATTTTTCATATTTTTGAGTTGTGGTAATGTTTTCATTCATATTTTTTCACGTTTTGGATGTTTTTTCTTGTGTTTGATATGTTTTGTGTTAACGTTTTTTTTTCCTGTTTTTTAATATTTCAACATGTATTTTGATTTTGTTAACATTTTCGTGTTATGGTAATATTTTTCATATTTGCAATTTTGATAATATCTTCATTTTAATTATTTGTTTCACATTTTAAAGTTAACTTGTTACTTTGAGGTTTTGTCTAAGCCGGCCACTTCATACTCTAACCAGTCACTGATTGTCGAAGCCCAAGGCGCGCCCGGCCATGCCACGTTTTAATCCGATAAGCAAATATTCATGCAACCGGCTAAGATTACTTCACTTGAACATCATTCGAGATGACCATGTGGACGTTAGCATCAAAGCAAAACGTTTACAGTTAGTCAGTTTCACCCTGCTCTGTAACAAAATTAATATAACCGTATCATTTTTGCAGAGCAGCATTTTAACAAAGTTTGTCTGCCTTTTTACGTCATCGTTAACATTTCACATCTTACGACTTCTTTTAACGAAAGTAGCAATCATTGCAAACTTCGAATGTTAAATACATATATCTCATTAGCAGTTTAAATTTTCTTTTCTTCCGAATGTTTTTGCTTTCTGTGAATTTTGTTGTTCCTTTGTGTAGTGTTACTTCGCTCATCTAACTATTTCAACTATCGCATAGCCTATGATGATGTTCCACAAACGAACCACACCATTGCTTCATTCTGTAATCGATTGCGTTGTGAAAAGGCATGCCCACTACCTCGGGTTTTACTCCGATAAGCAAATATTCACACTTGCTTCGCTTCAACATCATTTGATGACCGTGTGGATGCTAGTGTCAAAGCAAAACATATCCACAGATGACAACTTGCTAACTCATTCTGCTCTTCTGCGTACCATACCCCTCTGACCGTTTATCCTGTTTTAACAAAACCAAACAAAGGCAAGTATTTCAGCAGGTGCGCTTTCCCCAGACAATATCGTAACAAGACGAGTTGAAACCGACAACAACGTGCTCTTGCAGGTAAATCCAATCTTTTGAAAACTGTGTTTGCAAAAAGCCACCCTGAAGGTTTAGCAGTCACAGGAGGGGTTATGATAAACAGAAGGCAGTTGTAGTGGTGTAAACACCGTTTAATACGGGAAACGCACAAGTACGCGAACGTGGCGAATGCATCTCAGAGGCTTAGGTAACCTATGTTCAAGTGCGGTTTACGATCAAGGGCAGCTTACATTAATTTTTAACACTATTTCGTGGGGCTTACAATCAAAGGCGGCTAACAACCGAAAAAAAGGTTTTTCGATTGTACCTTATTCTGTGATGGAGATAGAGAAAAACTTCTTACCACTTATAGAAATACGCCAATTCCGCAAATTTTGAGTCAAAAACCAAGTCTCTACGATGAGTGGTTTGCGAGTTATGACATTGAGGCAATTTTACCCCCGCGGAAGAGAGTGGGGGGATTGCTAGCTCCCCAAAGAGTGCAACCCACCAAAACCAATTTTTTGGGAAATTTTAGGGTATTTGGCAGGATTCTGGATCAACACTTTTTTCGATTTTGAAAAAAATGGATGAGGAATCCTCATACTGAGATAAAGGCATAATTTTAGGATAAAATTGATTTTGCGGCCCGCCTGCAATAATGCAGCACTCACGCAGCCCATGATAGTAAATAAGTTCACCACCCCTGAAATAGGCTTTTAAGTAACATCAACCTTCAATTCTTGCTTTCACTTCCTTCATAAATTTGAAACCTTTGTATCACTTCATATCAAAACAATTTGCATGGTTATGTGCGCCGAAGAGCAACCCCATTCGATTTTTTCCTGTTAGTCGTTCGCCTCAATATCTGATGTTAGAATGTCTTCATTTCTCCACCACTGCCGGATCCCTGTATGACGAGTGAATGACGTCATAGATTGGGCAGTCTTTTGCTCCTCTCAGTGTTGATTGTGTGCTCTGTACTGTGCTATGGCTAACCATTTTTGTGTTTCAGTGTTTTTTATTATCCTAGCCTTGTGATATGGACCATGAGTCTGCGGCAAATCCACAAAAATTAACCAAATATGAGTTTATAACGCTTGACAACGTTCGCGTATTGTATTGCTGCTTGCTTTATATTCTTTCTTATCCTGCTTTCGTTTTTGTTGCGAAGTAAAAACTTGGCACTATGACGAGTGAGACGTAATGACCCTCCCATTAAATCTTTCTGCGTACGCCACTGCAGCTATCAAATACTCCAGTTAGCAGCCTTCTTTCTAAAATGCAATACCCTTTCAACTAACACCGATCCCACAACGCTGTTACTAAATTAGCGGCCTAAACATCAGGAACGTGATCGTAATGCTTTCCTTGCATTTATTGCAACTTTTTCAATAAAATAATCGTCATCGTTGTGTCCATGTAGCAACATGATCATGACAGTCACGGAGCGACTGAACGAATTATATTAGCCACGACTTTCACTACAGTGGGCAAATCATCGAGTTGCGAAAATGTTACGGCCAAAAATCATGCTCTTCCTTTCACGAAGTGGTTTGTGGAAGAACAGTCATACAAACACCTACGCAACTCGATGCTGCTGTCCACCGCGAATGTCACTTCACGCGGTCTACATTGCGTAGCTGAGCGTAGATCAGGGGCGGATCCAGGGGGGGGGATCACCAAGACCGTAACCAGCTTGGCATACCAGGAGGGGCGAAGGTTTTCCGAGAGGGGCACAAATTTTTTGAACTTTGTCCAATATTTTTAAACTGTGTCCAACACATTTTTCCAGAGGGGGGAAAAAATTTCAAGGTGGTTGTGGGTCTGCCGATCACCCCCCTAAAACCTAAGAAAATAGCTTTATTCACCATGATTTTGTACAATTCGGAAAACAGCATTCGCGATTAAGGCCATTTTGCCTTTAACTGTTTTGTCACAGCCGTGTTGTAAAGTATACTTCATTCCTCTTACAGCAGTCAACTCGTAATTTTACTGAAATGGCCCCCCTAACCTTACTGGCTGGATCCGCCCTTGGCGTAGATATGGGACGATGCTTTGAGAGTAGCGCTTATCGCTTGACAACGCACAGCTAAACGACTAATCGACGTAATTCAATGAAGTAAAGGTCGGTCCACAACAGCAGGAAAAAAGAAACCATCTAATTCACCAACTCTTACAGTGTGGTTTACACTGACCGACGGTTATTCAATTTTCTATTCAAAATTTCTGTAATAAATAATACAAATTCAAGAACTGTGATTGGTGGTCGGTTCGTGTCAGTCAAATGTAAACCCGACTTTCCTTTCTTTGCAATCTCGGTCCAAAACAAAGAAAATATAAATCGTTGCGCGTTTATTTATCGTTTGTTACTTCAGGGCCCAGTTATTTTGAATCCCCGATTTTTCTAAGCAATGTCAGACAGCGTGGATTACTGGCTCACATGACAAAGGCTGCAAATGAATAAATATCGTATTTTACCGAACAACAGACAACTATGGCGATCATGCTCCAAACGAGCGGACCCCGCACCAGTGCGACAAACGCCAGGATGGAGATTTTACCGACTGCAGGCCGCAACTCACATTTTTTGTGATATCTTATCCTACGCTCTACTTTTCTTTTTGGTACTCAACCAGACAAGCTTCCTCTTGCCTTCTGTCTACATATGTGACATGGTCAAGAGGTTTCATGTCAAGTGTATTTTCCAAAAGGTTTACAATTTAATTTCTCAAGTAATGAAAAAACACACATCAATTTTCAACCCATTTATACCAGAAGAGAAAAATCAACCAAAAAGTTTTTAAAAGATTACAATTTCAAAACGAATTTTTTTCATGTTTTAAATGCTTTTGTCTAAAAAGAAAATAATTGTGAGGTCACACCCCTCCCTGCACCCGGCCTAATACACCTGCGGCCTACCCTATGTTCCAGTGCGGCTTAATTTTGACAGCATGTCGTGCGGCTTACAATGGGTTAAATAGGAACTACCACATACTTCCAGGTACGAAAATTCCGACACACCCGGGGCGGATCCAGCCAGTGAGGTTACGGGGGGGGGGATTTCAGTGATATTTGGTAGTCAAGCCTCATTAACCTCATTTCACAATACTGCTGTGACAAAACTATGGACGGCAAAATGGCCTTATATCCCGAATGCTGTTTTCCAAATTGTATAGAAGCATGGTGAATAAAGTTACTTCCGTAGGTTTAATGGGGGTTGATCGCCCGCCTGGATCCACCCCTGCAACACACCTATATCTAATTGTCAAATTTGAGTCCGTGAAGACTTTTACGACAGGGCAGTTAGTTCGATACCAGTAAAACTCGCATCCAGTGTTGAAGTGTTACCGCAGATAACACCACAGCAGGCTAACTGCCAGCAAGCAAAATAGATACCACAAAAACGTGCTTCTAAAATACAAGTGGGATACCGCAATGATGTTATAGAGCAGTGATTCCCAACCGGTGGTGCGAAGTGTTCATCTTAATGACAGGAAATTGAATTATTTATTTCTCTCGCATCAGCAACATAGTTTCACGTTTTGAAAAACTCATAAACAAGAAACAGGAACAAAAGAGTCATTGAACTGAAATACATTAGCAAACTTCTGGAAGTCAGTCTTTTGATTTTATTGTTTTGTTCATATTTCAGGCAAGTGACTATTTTTTGTAGAGTATATTCAAATGTTAATCTGTGTCATTCTATCTTGTGCAGGTTTGATTTTCTTTGCATATTAAAAACATTTGAATTCCTTACAAAAAGTTTTCAATCTTGATTGTAAATTGTAAACGGTACGAGGTCAGAACAATTTTTTTTAGGGGTGAAGGTGTGAAAACAGTTGAGAACCCCTGCTATAAGCGCTGGAGCTACCACTGGCTTGTGACTGTTCAACCGAAATCATCATTCACGAGATAAACCGAGAGGTCACGCAGTTCGTGGCATAAGTCGTGGTGGCAAATTTGTACGGACGAAGTAGTTAAGATAACGTTTATTTAACTAGCTTTAGCGCAGAGCAACTTTCAAACATCACGTTAGGCCAGAAGTTTTCGAGCGTCTACTTTAACATCCAGTTGAAAGAAATGTTGCATCAAAAATGATCAACAATATACAACCACATAACATAAAACGCAAAGCAATTTACGTCTACGTTTCGACACAACACAGTTGTTCTACAAAACAGATCAACATCGGAAATTTCACATTTGGAGATGAGGTGACCTCTCGCTTCGGATACAATCGATTCACACAACATTTTCTTACGCCTTTAACTTCTGCACGCATGCCAAAATGTCTTCCACTCGAGGCCGATCAGACGCATCTGCACTTCGGTAGATGAACGAAATCACTGGCACTCCGTCATTGGATACAATGAAATCTCCACCAAGCTAAGAAGAACGATTTGCGTCAGATGCGTACATAACATGTGCGTCGGAAGCTGTTGCGATCGAAACGCTTTGTTTTCGAACACTGGACGGCAATGAATTTGTTTCACTCTCATAAGGTTCGTCAATTCTCGCACAATCCCAAGTATTTTAGGTGGTGTATTTCGTAAACCTTCGCAGCTTGGAGCATAAAAAAATTGCGCTTTCACGAACGCCTTAATTAAGTTGTTAATTTGTTTAAGAAGTTATATTACTTGCTGCGGGTCGTCTTGGATGTCTTCGAACATACGCGGAATGAATTCCTCACGAGCCTTTGCAGCGCCATAGTACGAAAGCGCTTTCCAGTCATACGCCTGTGAATGTTTGAAAGTTATGCATCTGAACTTCAATCGGAAAAAGCGTTAAGTGGAAAGTTAGCAACAACTCGAGTTGCGGTAACAAACAAATCTATTCAGCTCATTTGCAGCGCCAGGTTTATTCGAGAAAGAATGGAAGACAATGCAAAACTAAGGAAACGTCACGGCGACAATGCAAAAAGCCTGACCTCGATTAATTTTGGCCTCTTGATTATATCAGCGAGTTTTTAACCTTACGAATAACGTAACAAGTCACAACAAATAACTGCAACTATCCGACTCATACCATAGCAATTGAGCGAGGAAGACCGAACGCAGAATATATCTTCCTGTCACTGTCTAGATACAGTGGAAAGGAAAAACCGGTTTCTTGCAACCACCTCTTCGCTCCTTCCAAAGCTCCGAACGAAACCAATACAACAGAACACTTGTGATTGGCCAAATCACTCTGGCGTAAAAAAACAAGAACAATTGAGATCATCCTCAACATTAACCAGACAGGTTTGAAAAAAGCAATAAAAAGCCTACCAGTGAGTCCCGTATTTTCTTGACATGCGTTCGTCACGGAAGTCAAGCAAAATGCCTTAGCATAACAACTAAGCAATGCTTGGCGTTACTGTCCTTAAAAAATAGTTCTGATGAAAACTCCTTGCTGTTGTCAGTTCGAGAATCCACAACGGTCAAATCTTCTGGCAGTTTGTCTCCAACCTTCAGAAGCGGACCTTGGGCAAGTCCCAGCTTTGCTTGCTGATCGACCAACTGAAGAAACTCACTCCAGGAATCCTAGACGCACAACGAATCACGTACAATGTGATACGGCTTCATTTGCGAATCGGTCATAGCGTGTGATGCCTTAAATAAATATTTTGAAAGCGACAGAAAGTTAAATTTCGCTGGCTCTGTCTTACGTCCTCTTTACCAAGAGGGAAAAACATTAATTGGTTCGACAGCAAGGGTAATCAGATGCGGTTCAGTTCCAAAACCTATGGCACAGGGTTATTAAAATCAGGGATAAAATGACACAAAAACGCATACCTATCACGAGGACGAATATATAGTGAAAGCTACAAGTAACAAATAGAAAACAGGCAAGTTGCTCGCACTTTTTAAACTTTAATTCGATTTTCGAGGGGCAACATATACTTTAATCTATTAGTACACAGTGCGAGAGTACGTGCTTCTCAGTTATCATATCAGGTTATGTATTTCACCACCTTCAGTGATACAGCCACGCAATTAATATACTGGACACCGGATAAACACGTTATTACCCAAAATCATTTTGATTGCATTTAGCAGTCACGCGCAGTAAATGAGGTGTGTGAACACTAAAACGCAAACAAACAGCAACTTAAAATCAACTTTTTTAATCAGCCGACTGGCCCCATTAAGGGCAACCGCACCACGTTAAAGTCACGTGAGCAACAACTCACAGCAGAGACTCTATTTTTGGCAGTATATTTTTGTTTCAGTACTGCTGGGTCTGCGAAAGCTCGGAGAAAGATTGTCCGCCTCTCAAATCAAAGGTTGAGTATTCGATTCACAGCCAGTGTCAGTCGACGCAGCCCTCTGAACAGCAAGTGCTCAACGTAACCGCCCCAGCAAGAAGCATATGCATATATCAGGTCTGATGCCAATTATAGTCGACTAATGAAATTAAAGTAAATGGAGATTTGTCAGTCCGGTGTAAGTTTTTAAAAAATTAAATTGCACAAATTCAAAAAACAAGCCAAACACCCCTAAGACGACAGTTATTCCTGACTGCTTTGTTTCGCTGAGACGTTTCGGTCATTTTTTGCTGAGACGTTTTGGTCTCGAGACATTTCGGTCATCTGTCTCACAGTTGTATTAAACTCACCGTAGCGCTCGTTCTCAGACATCTGACCGAAATGACTTACACTTTTTCGGTCATTTCAAAAGATTTTGGTGTAGGACTGAAAAAAACAGATTCTTGGTGATACTAGAAATGCAAGAATGAATTCAAATTGCCACTTGCCAGAACTAAGAAAGGGAAAAAAAGCAGAAAAACACTGAATGGTGACTGGAAACTTTGAATTGCTGTATCGCCACCAAATAAATGCATGAGATTTTCGGGAATTCACAAGGCTACTTTTTATTCAGTGACGAACATTAAAGCAGGCCTGTAACTAGGGGGGGGTTAAGCTGGTTACAGGCCTGGACAGGGTAACTAGGGGGCCCAAGTTGGTTACAGACCTGGGCAAGGTGATACGCGTGCTTTTCTATACGTAAATTTAAATAGGGCATTCCTGTACACAACACTATAGTCAGATATGATGTAAACTTCAAGATAAAAGTAAATGTTTAACTGAGTCACTCAAAGCGCACCAACCAATTTAAAAGGTTTGTTTTTGACTCACAATTTTCCATCCTTGCTTATCCTTCCTATAATGCAAATTTGCAACTCTTTTATTCGCTTACGATTCCTCTATATCAGGGGTTGGCAACTTAGACCGGATACGGCCTATCTAGGGTTCCAGTCCAGCCTAACGCACTCATAGTTATTTATTATTACATGCAGTGTAATTGTCGCTACGGCGTCAGAGCAAGACCAACACCTCCTTTGACATTTTATTACTGTATTCCTTTTGCGTTTGTCCTGTTGCACTTGCAGTTCTGTGTTTATATCAACTCGAGATTATGTTTCTTTCACAACCTTAAAATGTTACTTTACGTCGCAACGAGTCAATGACTCCATTTGTGCCTATCAAAACGACTCAAAAAGATGACTACGAATTTTGTGCGATGTTGGTCGCAGGTAGGCTTATTTTCGGTAGCCATTGGTGGTGCTGGTCAGGGTTGACAGATCTACTTTTTGCCAAGGGGCCAAATATCTGAAATTTGGAGCCAACAAGTGCTAAAAGGGCCAACAAGTGTTATATGGGGCCAAATATCTGAAATTTGGCCCCAAAATGGCAAACCTGGCAATCCTGGTGCTGGTGTTCTGCCAATTTCCACCGTGGGGTGCCTGGATTCTTAATATTCTGGCACATAGCGATTGAGTGCGTAAGTCTCTTCATACGTAGATTGTGGCTGGTGTCAGGATTTCTTTCAGTGGAATTATTTCTTCTTATCTGTTACTAATGCTGCTGTCAGGTCGATCGTAAGCTTTGCTGCAATTAAATATGTTTCCTGCTTGCGCGCAGAAAAACGTTCCAATGCGAGTCATTCTGCTTCATTATTGCTGGTTTGCAAAAACAGGATAGAACCAGTCAACAGCATGTCGCGGGCTTTTCATGCAGAGTAGAATGAGGTAAATTCTTATCTGGGAGAATTTTTCCCAGGTATTCGGTAATGCCACAACATGTTGTTTACCATTTCCACTGTATTTTTGTGAAGAGGCATCCGAAAAATATTTTGCCACCATAACAATTACTGAAACTGTGCAGTACTGTCATGAGATAGAACTAGCTTTCTCCCCTAACCTTGTGTTAGTACCAAGGGCAGTGTTTCTAGTGACATTCTATTGCTGAATTCCTCATCACTGGAACCCTGCATCTATTTCTGAGAAGATGCAACGTCAGATTTCTCACCGAAGTACTTTATTTTCGAATAAGGTCAACTCATGTATGGCTGAGAGCAGTGTTCCTTCTAAGAAAATTCTACACTGAGCAAATGTTTGTTTTGTTGCACACTAACTGCATGAAACTGCGCAAGCTTGCAGATACACAAACAGGGAAGTGATCCCAACGATACAAGGGCTATGCTTTGTATATATATACCAAGGTTTTTTTAAGTTGTTTTAGGGAGCGATTCGGGTCCCTAGAACCAGAGAAAATTATCATCAGGTCCCTAGAATCAGAAAATCAGGTCCCTAGAATCAGAGAAATCGGGTCCCTACAGGTTGATACCAGGTACCTAACATTGTTCTTAAAAAAAACTGCATATACCGTATAAAATTTTGAATGTTGCAAGTGTGCGAGAACGAAATAGCACTGCGCAAATTGTCTGGTGGTACTGCGCAATTGCACACTTTAGAGGTAACACTGGCTGAGAGCTTTGATGCTGTCTGATTGTTGTATTCACCTCATTTCTTTGTCCACTACAACAGCATTCTATTTCGTGTATGCGGGCTTTGAAATGTTCATTTCTGAAAAGTTGCAGCACATTTGTACCCCACCCAGCCTTTGGCATGGTTCTGACTTGTACATGAGTTGCAAATGAAGTGCACTCACTCATATCTGTACAAGTGTTCAGCCAAGAGTTAAGAGTAATCGAGCAACAGTTTTAGCGAATTCAACTTAATACCGTGCGCTTACTTCGAAGTTACCCAAAACAATCTACTGTACCCGTTACCTACCCTCACTGCGTTACACAGTTCGTGTGCCTACTGTACCAGTCTTCAATGAACTTCGTATCTGACTCAAGCAATAATATAACTCGTTTTTAGAAACCTTGTTTTTTCTGGCCAACAAGTCCGAAAAGGCTGCCGATTCCTGAGCCTACTTGCAAGTCATATGTAAAACCTGACTTTGTTAAGCACAGATAGCCCTGCAAAACCATGGGGTTTAAATGGTATTTATGATTTTTCCTCCTAAAGCGAAAACAGCCCATGTAATGTCACATACGAAATTTCGAAATATCTCCCTAAAAGCATTTGCCAACCACGAATTGCACAGACTAAAGATTGATAAAAAGTTTGTAAACTACAAGTTGGTCGAACAAAACTTGAACCACCACCAATGATATTATGAATCACACCTGATGTCACTAAAACAGTAAAATAAAATACAAAAAAACTGACAATACAACAAAACACAATTTTAAAAAATTTGCAATCAGGAAAATTTAACTTATTTGCCATAAAGCATTTCAGATCCGATTTGTGCTGTTTTTCATTTACCTCTGTGAATTCAATACAAATACTCATCTACACTGGCATATGCACATATCATTAACCTCAAAATCAAGTAAATTGTTCACAGCATCTTGCATTTCTTCATCTCTAAACTGCTTCACCCACATATGCTCCAGATGTTCTCTTCCAGAAGCTTTCACTGATTGATAAAGATCTTTATAAAGATCTATGAGGCCAACCAGCATTCCAAGTTTCGTTTCCACAAAATGTGAAATAGAAGTTTCTGAAAATACATATAAAAAACTAGGAATTACACAGCGGATCTCATGACTCTGAAACTTCCCCGAATGTGACATAATAAAAAGCATAATCAAAGAGCAGTGCATAATAAATCAAGTATATTTTTCCATTGGAAACTCAGCAAGCTAAGAAATATAAATTTTTGAAATTCAGATGAAATCGGGCTGATTCTGTTGTTTTTTTTATTGCTACCTAGTGAGATACACATAAACAAATTATTAACATCAAACAAAGCCTTTGACGTGAAGCAAGCATCACTAGCAAACAAGGCTTTTAGGACAGACTACTATATAGTGCTACTAGCAACAGTTAACATAAGCACTTTTATCAGCCATCAACATGGAAGGAATTCATCTTGTTCAGGGGTGTCAAAACTTTTTTCAAAGAAAGTCAAACATTACAATTTGATCATGAAGAAGAAGCATTTCTTTGCGACAGTATTCATACTCATGTTCACTCTCAGCCCATAAGGACTTCAGAGGAAATGTATGTAGCAATAATCCACCATCGCTCCAACACAGAAGCATAATTCTGGATTTGGCATGCCACATGCAATTAGTAATCTATAAAACATCTACTTTTAAGAACATGAAAACTACCACGTTTTGTGACAAATTAATAACTTCGTCTCTTTTCATAAAATTATTTTCAATTTTTACATTGTTAAAATACATCATATAATTGAGTTGTCAAATTACAGTAGATTAAACATTACCTATGAATGATTCAGGGGTGAATCATTACCTATGAATGAGTTAAGCATCACAGTATCAGCATGCATACTCACCCTTTAGCGTTTCATTTGCTTTTTCCAACACTTTCTGGGCTTGCACCAAAAAGCACTGAATTGCCACTGCAAGATTAATATCATCTGACATGATGCAAACCAACTGAATTTAAAGTATATACAAAAACATAATATCACTCTGTAAAAACTTATTCATGTTATCTGGAAAATGGACAAAAAGAAAAAGCTTTAGGTTTAATCAAAAACAGAAAACACCATGGCACATGCACGCAAATATTTTTTCATGCACGATCAGCAAGATAAATGATAATGCAGTGTTATGATTCAGCATCAGATGATTCGATTGTTTTTTTTTCTTTTAAACCAAAAAGCTCATCCCAATCAACTTTTTCTCCTGTAGAATGTTTGCCAGGTGGAATACGAGGCATGATGCTTTGCATTTTTGCAGTAAATTCTTTCAAATTGTGTATACCCATTAGTTGACACACAGCTAGCCAAAACAAAGTGAATCCTCCCACAGAATACACAGTAGCTCTGCCTAAAGCTCGCATAGCCAGGCGAGCACCATTCTCAAACTCTACATTGGGAGTCTTTGACAAATTGTTTCCATGAGATGCATCATTTGCTTTGCTTCGAGCTTTAGAAAACATCATTAAAAATCCACCTACAGCACCAAGTCCAGTGACTCCAAACAAAAATGCAGCACTTTGTAGAGGTGTAGGCGAACCATACTTGGGTGGAGATTGCTTATGTTGCTTTTCTTCCATGTTCTAGTACCATTAAGCAAACTTGGATCAATCAGCAATCTGAATTAGCTAGAACAACGATGTTTTCTAAAGTTTATGTTTGAAGCATGCTTGTTCATACCTAATAGGAATAACTCTAATCAAAACACAAAGACAACATATGTACAGGGTTCTTAGAAAAGGCAATGTAATAAAAATATTAAAGCATTACAACCAACACTTTATTAAATGATGGTGTTATGTATGATCTATATATGATGATTTCCTTATGATGTACAAGAGGATACGCATGTAGCAGGCTTCCCTGTTAAGAATTTGACAAAACTAGTTTAGAGTCTTACTGTTTTATGCTTCTAATCTACACGAACATGATTTTTGAAGGTGAATAAAAGCAATGATATGTTCGCATGTTGATCTTATCAGATGCATCACACATAAAAATTAACACATTATGTATGATATTTGCTGACCCTCCCATAGACTGATTTGCTAGCGGAAACAAAGCTACCAAGAAATATGTTTATCCACTTTACAAAGAATGAAATTATTACAAAAAATATATTTCTTTCACAGTGTTAGCCACATCCTGGGGAAGTCTGCACAGACTAATACTAATAGCAAAGGATATCCATGTGGAACACAGCTCTGAGCTCAGACATTACTACGGTACTGCATTCCTTTCATAAAATTATGGTTAGCCTGATGCATATTGTATTGTATCATGCTGTAAATCAGTGGTTCTTAACCTATTTAATGCTGTTACCTCTGAGAAGAACCTCATGGATTTCAATTGGAAAACTTTTTTCAAAAAATTTCTTTCAAAGGTGAAAGCAGGGCTCAATCTAAAAAAACTAGTGTAATAGAATTTGACAAGACTAGTGATATCATTTATCATACTCAACCAATATTAACTTGAATTAAATTTAATGTAATTTTTGTGTTTTTTAAATGTGCACCATGAGTGTTTTTTACTCAGGTACACTACTACAGGTGTCAATAAATAACACAAAAAAATACATAGACATGACATGTCAATGGTTGGGCATTAGTTTGAAATGCACATGCAATACTGAGCAAACCCTGCAACAACCAGGATTGCAGAGTCAGTGTCAGAGTGTTCTGGGTGGAATCAGATTTCTAACTACACTAGGAGTCAGTGTCAGATCTATTTGTCCAACCCCGGAAGTCCAATTAAATCAATTTCACATCACACTTCTAAGTTGGATATTCCTGTTGAAATGGTACATTGTGTTTTGAAAACTTTTATTGAAACAGAATTCCTGCTTTGTGCCATGATTTCTATTGATTGCTAGTTGCTACAAAATTGTTGACAGTCCAACTTCATTCATCATTTCATGATATGTTAAGGAGTCAGAAATTTGAAAGCTGTTGTAGTCAGACATTTTACCTGACTTTGCAACCTTGGCAACAACATAGATATTAGCAAACATTACAGTCACTCATTGTTTAAATAAAAAAAATTAATACTTGTAAAGAGCAATACAAGGATTTTAAGGCAAACAAAGTGATCTCCCCCTCCAGGACTTCATGGACATTGACTTCAGCTTAATTCCTAGGCCCACAATCATATATAACTGAACAATGGTGTCAGTGACATGACATCAGTTATATCTGTGAAATAAGTAGTTAGTTCACATAAATTGCGAGTTTTTGTGAAACTCTACCTTAGAACTAAATACTTCTCTTACTTACTAAACATATTTTGTTTTTCAGATACCTGACACTTATTGAAAATATGTTTGCTGCTAATAGCACTGTAGCCTGTTCATACCCTTGTCTCTTCAACTTCATTTGCTGACACCATGCATCTGTTTGGGAACAACTCATCCATGCAACCCACCCCACTATGGTCTGTGGGTAAATTTATATCTCTTCACAACTTGAACTTGTATGTGTAAACATTGTTTTCTGCCCTTGCTACTTGCTTTTGTAATGAATTATTGTGTTAAGAATGCATTGCTCTCTGCCTCATTACCCTTACTGCTGCTCACTTCCTTCACCTGCGTGCTTGGTTCACCTGTTCATCTAGATCAGTGCTCTTCAACCTTTTTGTCAACCCGGAACCCCTCATGTACTTTTGCATTTGTCATGGAACCCCACTAAAAAAAATTCAGAAATTATAAATTGCTTGGTCAGAAAATTAAATATTTCGTTATTACACTGTTACACTTCAAAAAATAATTAGACACTTCAAAGCATAAATAATTATTACAAAAGTTATAAAGTCAGACATTTAATGACTCTGTTGTTGTTGC
>Ga0210059_1009907_pt1 | contig 14783 bp, 5 predicted proteins | sample Ectturendosymbi2_FD_188042 | JGI IMG/M metagenome (GOLD analysis project Ga0210059, IMG submission 188042) | Ecteinascidia turbinata endosymbiont from Florida, USA - Sample 2 (SPAdes) (version 2) | ecosystem: Host-associated > Tunicates > Ascidians > Unclassified | place: Key West, Florida...
AGTTTTAAAGTTAGATACTTTTGGCAAGTCATTAACATATAGTGAAAAGAGCAGGGGAGATAAAATTGAACCTTGTGGCAAGCCACAATTGATCTGCTGGGTTTGGGATCTACACTTATTTACTACTGTATATTGTTCTCGCCTGTGTAAATAATTTTCAAAAAGTTGTAGTGCCTATACATCTGGCACAATAAAGCCATGGCTGCACTAGTTGAATGCGGAACCAGGTGTTTGTATTAGGCTACTAAGTTTTACTTTGTCCTGATCGTTCGGTCTGCATCTTGATGAAAAGCAGGTGGGTAACCAGCTTGGGACACCAGAAGGGGGGAAGGGTTTTCTGGGAAGGGCCCAAATTTTTAAACTATGTCCAACACATTTTTCCAAGGGAGCGAAAACATTTTTGGAGTGAGCTTTGCCCCTTAGTTACGGGCCTGACTAAGACTAATAAATTCTCATTGTCGGAAATGTTGCGAAAATAACATTTCTGTGACCGAGTGCGAAAAAGTTTTACCACGGTTGAATGAGCACGATGACGTCATCGAATGAGAGTTCATGAAAATTGCCCCCCCGAAATGAAGAGCTGGTTGCGCCCCTGATGAGACGTTTTACTGAAATAAGTCCACATTTTCTAAATTGTCGTTTTTGTAATTCGTGTACTAGTTTTTTAAGACCTTTTGATTAAAACATGACATGTTGCCGTTGTATCATGTATGGTGCCACGTACAAAACGGTTTGCAAAAGTAATCGTCAGCCAAAGACATTTTCACTTCGCTGACTCAATAAACGTGTTTCTAAGTCTCGAAAAGGTACGAGGACCCCAAGTAAGTAACACGTGTCATGTATTCCAGCAGATATTTCAGATCACAGGGTCATAGTGCTTGCCCGAATATTGAAACCCTTTGAAAAATATGCTTAATACATCAGCGTTGTTCCCTGAGGTATGGGTTGCGTGCAACAAAATCGCATAGCAAGACTTTGAAGAAGTAGCGTTGAAAACTGATGAAAATATTTATAAAACGCTAAAGCAAACGCATCACCTTTCAGCAAGTCCCAAAAGAAGCGATTTAACTGGTTGATGTACATGGTAGCCTTTCCTACCACAGCGCATTAAGGCACCGTGAAGAAGAGGAAATTTTCTGAGCAGTTTGACGAAACGCTTGAGCAGGAAACCCTGGTAAGGTTTCTTTCGACAAAAAGCGTAATGAAGTTTTCAAATGAATTTTTGAAAAGACTTACACTTCACGATCCCTTTAACGCCCGCAACTGCCACGATCGTGACTTTTAAAATTATGATCGGCCATAACTCGCAAATGCATTGCGCTAGAGAGCAGAGGCGTATCAGCCGCACTCCATGCTCCCAGTTGGGGGGGCCCACGCTGTTACAGGGGCCCAAAATTCAGTCCCGTCACCACTTAGCTCCCCAAACAAAGCTTCGACCCCCATATTGAAATATGAAACATTAGAAATCAGCGAAGTTAGGGGGCCCTTTGAGAGAAAAGTGCTTATACATTTTTGCGACCCTTTCAAAGCTAGGTATTTACACATTACAGATGCTATTGGGGGTCCCTCTGAAAACGTAAAGAGCCTACTTACACATTACAGTTGGTATTGTGGTCCCTTTGAAAGCAGAGTACTTACACAGTGCAGATGCTGTTGGGCGCCCTTGTGAAGCAGATACTACGTGCACGACAGTTGTTGTTGGGGGCCCCTTTGAAGCATAGCAACCAAATTTCAATTGCTCTTGGGGGCAGTTTGAAGGCAGACTAACTGAGTTATGATGTGGTTCGGAAAATATTATATGAGCGGATAATACAATTTTCACCAAAAATGAGGGATATTTAGTTTACGCGAGAAACCAAGGGGTTCCCTTAAATAGGGGTGGCCCGAGGAAAGTGCCTCGCTTTCCTTCTCTTTAACACACCACTGTATATAACCCTGACGATGGTCTTATATGTGAATACGACACCGACCGAATACGTTATGCTTCGTCCGATATGCGTACTTTCTCACCTGATGTGGGCATGTAAACACTCTAATATAAAGTTATCTTTATATTATTGAATACACTGAAGTTGCTGATGAATTTATCACTTGAAAAAACACAGATTTAACGCAATTTTTCATAATTAAACTTAGATACCCTGGTTGACTAAAAAGCAGATCTGGGGGGTAAAAAATCCCTCTGCGGGAGCCCTATTCACATGCGGAAAAACGCCAAATTGAAGTGAACATTTGAAGATTTATTGCTGTGTTATTGTTACGCAATAAAGACCAAGAGCACAACAACCCGCTAGCAAGTTTTGCAACCTGTCTCTGCAGGCTAAGGATCGGACATGGGGGAACTGCGCAGTTGCGTTAAGAGTTTCGGGGGCGTCGCGGTCACGACTTTGCCCTGATGGCGGTGACGTGCCGTCAGGAGAGGCAAGGGTGCCTCCCCTACCCTAATCTTGAAATGTTTAAAAAAAATCAGGGATCTAAAATAACAAATTGAATAAACATTTGTCCTTTCATCGTGAAAAGATGCAATTACTCTGTGATTCTAATCATTTTCGCAGTCAAATCATCTGACGTTGCGTATTTCTTCTTCAAGTCAGGCGAAAGTCACGAAGGGAGGCAGCCACTGTTTACGCCTCCTCTCGCCGGGTGGCTTTCGCATTGAGCAGTCTGTCAAAAACTGTTGCTGAGCGCGTGTCGTGCAATTAATCTCTCTGTAACCTTCATGTCACCTACAGTGTAATGTTTGTATACACTTTGAATATATGTGCTCGCATTCTACACTCTAGATCAGTGCTGCTCAAACTTTTTGGCTCGTGGGCCACATTTGTCTTTCAGAAACCTTTCGCGGGCCACAAGAATTAATAATCTCAATAAATATTCCCTAAAAAATTCTCTTAAATGATTAAAGTGTTAAGTTTGCTTTCCAATGAAAATTGCTTCGCGGGCCACGGTTTGAGCACCACCGCTCTAGATCATGTAGTTCACGTTGGTCAACAAATGTAATATGCAGCGTTACGTTTGTTCAACGACTGATCTCACAGCGTTGCAGTGATAAAGCGGCAAGGGAGGCACCGGCTGCTTGTGCCTCCTCTCCGATTGGCTTTCGCATTGCGAAATGCTTTATAAAGTGAGCTGCTGAGCGCGGAAAATGCAACTAATCTCCATGCAGTTTGTATATTGCCACGAGTGTAATATTTGTACACGTACGTCCTCGCATTCCATAGTCTAGCACTTACTTCACGTTGAGTAATATGTTGAATATGTAGCGTTATGCCAAATTAGCAGCTGGTCAGACATACACAGGGTTGACACTCTGTATTAACAAGCTTCCCCTACAGTCAGAATGAAATATCCCTACATTTCCCTACACAATCTGAAACAAAAACTACAATCATCTTTAGCTAAAACATCTGGCCTTGGTCGTGTGATGTAGTACAATTCACATTACATTTGTGCAAGATCAAAATTGCATGTGTAAAACAAACATCATTACAGAAAACACCATTGCATAACCATGGCATACCGTATTTTCGAGATTGAAAACCGGGACGCTTCAGAACAACGAGCCGTATCAGACAAATGTAGTTCATATGTATCTCTTTTCGCTAAGTATTGCACCGGTATCACCTGGAGCGATTTAAATTACAAAAGCTTCACTTTCACACCGACATCAGGTACAAGTAGCGAACCAGAACGAACAGTTTTACACTTTTTTCCAGGGACGCCAGAACAGCGGTGCGGGAGGGGTGCAGTGAAGAGTTGAAGGGAATGAAAACTTTAAAATACAAAAAAATCGTTACTAACAATGCTTGTTTCTGTTCAGCAACATTGTTAACCTCAAAAATAATAACAGATAAATTATAGAAAACTACTCTGAAGTTTCTGGGTGTGCAAATAGATGCATTAAATATATTTCAAGTCGATCTTGATAAACCATGAAATTACCTATGATAATTTATGAAAAGACATCTCCCCCCGTTGTGCCCCATATGAAAGGGCAGCGGCAGAGCCGGCGTTAGCAAGTGCGTGGCCCGATTTGAAGCACTTTTGCGGGGCCCCACTTAGTGGTGCGTAAATGTTTTTGAAGGCATCAAAGCGTAATGGTATAGAAATCAATGGTGTTACAAAGGCGAGGCCCGAAACGGTGACGCCAAGAACTTTCCAGCAGAGACTTCAATGGACAGCGCCGTTAAACCAAATAAATCAAAGGATTACAGCCTTCATCAGTACCTCCTCTCTGGTCAGATACCTGCCTGATCAGAAGGGAAATATAAGTGTAGTACTTGCTGAGACCAGAGGTAGCGATTGCTGTGCCAGTAGATATCCAGAGCTGAAAATTTTGCCGTGGTAGTAAAAAATTATATTTTTCTAGGCTAGGAATAATAGCCATGGATGACCTACCGCTTCAGCATTTGGTGGTAATCTTTTACAGTGAAACTTAGGAAATCGTGTCCTATATCACTCTCGTTTCTGGGGAAAACTTCTGTTGCGATTGCAGGCGGTCCTATTTGGGTTAAATAGTCCAGGGTAGTCACCAACATTCCGACTCATGACACCTGGCTAAGTAGCAGGATCATTTGTTCATCCAAATTTTGAGTGTTCTTGCTCGCATGCCTCAACAGATGCGCATCAGATGAGGTTCCTTCTTTGTCAGAATCAACACTTTCGAAACGATTTGTATCACTTCCGGTACATAAACGTCTACTTTAACTCTCTGGCGTAACATGACCAGGCTGGCTGTCTGCGCTGTCGCCGTCTTCAATGTGGTGTGGCATTGAAGGTATATCCTCAGTGGTTAAAATACTTGTCCAACGAACCTTTCCTTCTTTATGCTTCGGTCTGTTTTTGCCTTAGCTTTATGCCTCTTTTCGTTGCCACCTAATATTTCCGGCCTATGTCTCTTGGTCTTTGACTCATAATATTTAGCTTCGTTGCAGACAAAACATATTCTTAATAAATAGCCCAAATTCGACTGTTTAAAGCCAAAAACAAAACACCTGCCTATCACTATATACTTCACACGCAGAAACTGGTTACAGTGAAAACCACTAGAGCACCGATTAAAAAAAGTAAAAAACCGCTTATTAGAGTAGCTTTTGAATATCACGAAGGCTAAATGTTTTTTGTTTCTATTAACACTAAAGAAACTCGTATGAAATGATTGTAGATCTCCCAATACGTTTTAAATCTACTTTTTTATTTTTCAAAACAAGCAAGCACTGTAGTAGCCTCAAACTTCTACGAAAGTTATTCCACTTTTCAGACTTTTTGCAGCTTTCAGTTTGTTGATCTGTATCTCAGAAAGTACGACGCCAATCTGTGACATTGATGCAATAACCCTTTATTTCGGCTGTACTTCATGATGGAATTTTCACCACAAGAATATCATAAGGCTTATTTCATTTGAATCAAATTGTCACTTCTGTTACTTCGAAAATGGTTTAACTGTTAGTAATATTCTGTTACATTTTAAACAACCGCTATTTGTTGCGCACCTGAAACAGTCATTCATAATTAAAACTAGGTATATTTCAAACGTTTTCGCCAATATTCTCAAATGGTTGCCTCTGATGGTTGGTTGCCTCATCAAATTTGACGAGAGGGAAAATGAACAACGCTATTAAAACACTAAGCAGTGCATATATTTGCTATTACGAACTAAAGGTTACCCTCAGAAGACAAGTAGTAGTAACTATTGAAATATCAACATTCAACAACTATCGAACCGGATTTTGCAGCAACTATTGAAACCTGACCTGCCAAATACGAAACGCTTTTTGTAAATGAAACAGAAAACAGCTTTAATATTTAAGCCTTTTTGCCTTAACGAGGTGCTAGTGAAAATACGTGGCTACATACTACCGAAGACAGTGACTATTCTTGCTATAGAATTTTGATAAGGACATTAAAAACCGCGCAGTACACTTGGATTTTCTTTGGCAACAGATCCCACGCTTACAAAACACTGTGGGCCCCTCCAGAGTTTTCGGTTTGATCTTGCTGACTACAAAGACATTTTGAGAGACCGCAACTGTTTCATCTGAATACCAAGCAGGGGTGGATCCAGGGGGGGCGATCGCACACCCACTAAAACCTACGAAAGTAACTTTATTCACCATGATTTTGTACAATTTGGAAAACAGCATTCGCGACATAAAGCCATTTTGCCGTCCATTGTTTTTTCACAGCAGGGTTGTGAAGTATAATTCACCTCTCTTGCAGTGGTGAACTGGTAATGAGACTTGACTGCCAAATTTTGTTGAAATCGCCCTCCCTAAACTTACTGGATGGATCCGCCCCTGATACCAAGATGATTGTAAAGCAAACTTTTGGTTTTCTTTGATGGTGGTAGTAAAGCGAGTTTAAACTGTATTTTGAAAGACCGTTGGAAAAATTTGAGAACCGTATTGGTCTCTCAGCAAAACACAGGGCCCCGCGCCGGCACTATACACGAGCAGCTTCGATAGAAAGTGTAAGTTTGCGTTGATAAGTTAGACGGAGCGCGGGGCCCGATCAGAAGAAATCGGTCAAATCGGCTTAAACCCAGCCCTGGGCAGGGGCAGTGTCCCCGCTCTGCGGTGTCCCTGCTTTTTTCTGTTCGAACCATCAACAGTAACGGAAACACAGTTCACTTTAATTCTTGGCCTAGTTCAGCAGCAGTCATCGGGGCAATCCAGTTAACAATGACTGATTTAGATTTTGTTCATGCATTGGAAAATTTAGGTTCGGAAATTTTGAAACTAGCTTGGAGGTTGCAATCAGAACTTTCGAAAGACTTTTTAAATAGTGGCGTGATACATAAACGTAACTTCTTTCGCTGCTAAGAGTAGGACTCATCAGAATGAGAAGTTTTGAAGAAGTGTGTCACATGAAATGACGACATTGCTGCCTCAACAGAAGATTTGTGTTTTTTGGTTTCCAAGTGGTTGTCAATATCTGAACGTCCGCCATGGCTAATTGAAAAAAGAGAAAATATTCTACTTCTGCACAGTAATTTTTAGACAAGGTCCTAATCGAAGTCTTAACAAGAAACTGTTAGATAAAGGAAGACGACAAAGACCTACCAGTATTTTCAGAGTAATGCAATAAAATGAGAAAGTTATGAATATTTTTGCAGAAGGAAATGAGTTCTAGGCAAATCATTTCTTGCCGTATGTACGTTTGTTAGGAACTTCTTCATTGGCTAGCCGAACGCGTTTAAACACAGGTGAATAAACTATTACATAAATAATGTAAAGGCTAGTCACATGAAAATTCCGAAAAACATTCGCGGACCGCACAAAATGCCCTCGTAGGCCCAGTGGCGTGCAGAGGGGGGAACGGGGCGCCGGCTCCGGGCATCCAAGGCAGGGGAGCATCCAAAGAACGAAATTACAAAAATAAAAATGCTGAAACATCGTAAATCTAGTGACAATGACCACCATACGCCAGTGCTGAATACTAGAATTTGGTAGGGGGCATCCAAACAAACAGTCGTCCCGGGCATCACCAGACCTCAGCACGCCACTGCGTGGGTCACATGCGGCCCGCGTGTTTCAGACTCCTAATCTAACACAATGAAACAATAAAAGAAGATCACACATCACTCTGCAGCAAGTTGTCTAAACAGACCAATCACAGCCTGCTAATACTCGTGTAGGTAGGGATTTGCTGGCTGAATGAATGGCCGAATCGGGATATTTTGATTAATTGACCGGGACGCCGGGACAAAACCTATAAACCGGGACTATCCCGGCTAAAACGGGACGTATGGCATGCCTACATAACCACATGTCAAAATTTTTCAAAAAATTGTCTCAATGTCTTCTAAGATTAGCCAGCAGCTTTGGCAATAAATCATAAGCATAATCCCTTACAACTCTCCAGTTGGTTGCAATCCACAAGGAAAAAGTCTCATCAGTGACAGCTTTGGAATTTTCAAATATGTTTTCCTTACTTTGCCAGATAAATGCACAAGTCTTTGGTTGACTTCAAAGTCACCTGGTAAATTCTCACTGGACTTATGGCTAAGTATTGCTTCCAAAATGCACACAGTCAGACGATTCCTCAGCTTGTTTTTGTTGTTATTCAAGCGGGAATATGTTCTTTCAACCCCAGCAGAGCAGTGCTTTGAGGTAATGCAGTTATAGCGAAGCACATTGCATAAAAACTGTACTTATCACTGTACAGTGCTTGGACTGCAATATTTGCAAATCGGAATAGTAGACTGCACCTAGTAGGCTGAGCCGTGGCTTTCACTCATGCAATTCTAGCCAGTAGCAGCCAGAAAATGTGGCCACACTGCAGTGCTTGCGTCAAAAATAGCCCAGTACCACCAGGATTTACCGGTGTTGCCTACTAAATTGGAAAATGCGTTTTGCAAGCGCACCAATAAATTGTTGACGAAACACGTCCGTAAAGTATCACAAAGTAAGAAACAAAGCGATAAAAATTCTAAACACGAAAATCCCTACGGATCCCTACAAAATGGCGATTTTTCCCGTAGGGATTCCCTACTCCCTACAAAAGCTTAAAAATCCCTACCGTGGGGATTTTTCCCTGCGAGTGGCAACACTGGACACACAGCAACAGTGCTAAGGCCGTGAAGAGAGGCAACCAATATCTGTGCCTCAATGAAAAAGTTCCATTGCTACGACATAGTAACACAATTCTGTGGTGCTTAATCGACAAGCCGCGTTGTGGAAAATTGCTATGAAAATGTGTGGTGGACTACAATAGGATTTTGTGACATGAAAAATCTGCCAAGGAGCCTCAGCAGACATGAGAGGTCAACAAATCACATTCAAACCAAATTGCTTTAAAAACTTTTGGAAGCACAAGTACAGATTTGGCTTTGAACGAACAGCGGAGACTAAATACCCGCGTTCACAATGCTAAGGTAATTTACATATTGTATAGAAGCTTTCTGCAGCTGCCGACCATACTTATGGTCAGCATTCTTGATTGGATCACTGTATACATTGCAGACGTATGCGTAAGTCGTAAGACCATCAACTTTTTAATAAAGTCGTTAAACAAGTACCTGATAGGTCACTTCACTTTGGCCCTCCTACATTTTACCTTTTTTAAAATCTAGAATCGCCTCTGTACATATGTGTGTGTAAAAATTATATGGAATAGAAAGCCAAAGCAACAGTCAATCTGCAAGAAGCCAGTTGAGTGGTTAATTTGTGCTACTCCATTAAATTCATATACTCGCAAAATTGGCTTTGAAAGAGACAGTGCCTCCCCAGCCACGAACCTCACCGCACGTACCTGCCTGATGGGCCTCGCGTTCATTTATCCAGCCCTGTCTACATGCCAAGTTGTATACGTCCAGAAGTAAGACTACCACTTGATGAACGTGTTTTGTGTAGTGATTGTTGTAAAAAAATGTACTATGTCTAGCCTAGGTAGTCTTCTCTTATTTTGTACTGCATAGCAGCAAGAAACCTTCGGTGCTTACGATCAAAGTTACACATTTGCGCAACCTGCTGTTCAGACAGCCAGATGGAGTTAATTGTGTAGTTGGAAGAGTCTATTCAGCAATACTTGCTAAGTTGCCCCAAAACAGAATAGTGCCGTTGGTGGATTATGGATCTTAACCGTTGCGTCCACATAGGCCTTAGTCTAGCTTTGTTAACATTTATAGGCGATTTGAGATACAAGATGTTCTTAATCTAAACATGTGCCATGCACCAGGTGATTAACAAGTCCAGACATCAGCAAGGTTTATGCAGGCGTATTTCGGCCAGTGATAAGCCCAATGCGCACGCTTTACAAGCATTTTTCACTTAAGCTCATGGTAAAGTTTGTCAATTTGCGTAAATTAAAGAAAACGTTCATTGCGGGGCACATGCTTTGACCGGCCTCATGTTTGCTCCTTCGATAATAGTATTTTCATAACTGAACGATAGGATTGATTCTGATCGACTGCAATTTTTTTTTACGTTTGCATTTCGTTACATCTTTAAATAATCGCCGTCAATTAAATGACAATGATTTTACGACCCAATTCCTTTTGTTAAGCTCATTCAAAAATTTTAGTTGGAAACTACGAGCCTATTATGGGTATGCCTATTATGGGTTGCGTGAAAATATTTCTAATTTGAACAATCTGCGAATGCTGTTCATGTTGTGAATTAAATATAAATTTTCAGAATGTCTACCCCCTGCACAAACATGAAGCCCCCAATGGAAGACTTTCTGGCGACGGTTCTACCCAGGTCCACAGACACGGGCTGCACTCGGGAGCAGTTCCCTCAAATCGTTTTTGTGTCCCCCAGATTTTGTTCCGCTCAGAAAAATTTGTTTTAAACATATGACGAAAACAAAAATCTTTCCCCCTTAAAAATGTAAATTACCTCCATAAACCTTAAAACCTGGCTACGGGCCTGGATCTGCCAAACTTGTTTCTGCAATTAGAATGTTTTGTCTTGAAGGCCATTCGGCGTCAAGATGTAGCGTAATGTCGAAAATTTTTGTTTATAAATCACTAGTAGGGGGGCCCTGTAAGCGTTTTGGGGGGGCCAGAGTTAGGCTGCTACGGCACTGCTAGAGAGTAAGTGAAGACATTTTCGGATTCGGAAGACAGCAATCGATCAAATCAGTTCAGAAAAGGTACCTTTGCATTTGAAATTTATGAGAAAAGTTTTTGATTTTGCGGAAGTGATGTTTGACATTTTTCCAAAAAAATCCTTTCACGCTTCTCTGTGAGCTTTTTCAAAACGTTTTTTGGGTTTGGACTACGTCTGAAGATCCCAACTAACACAAATTTCGAACCAAAGGGAGTCATCACTGTTTCGGTGGGGAAACGTTTTGGGTGAAAAAAGTGGGCGGAGTCGCGTGATTTTCAGATGACGTCATCGGGGCTTGAATAAAGCTACATGGGGAAGTTCGTTTTTGTTTCTTGTAAACGAAACTAGACAAAAATTTGAATATTTAGAGCGCTTGATTCACTATGTAACGTTGGTGGTTGGAAACTTATGGCCTAAAAACCACAAACTAACTAGCAAATCTCCTAGAGGATTGGCTAATTAATTAAATGCAAAATCTTCCGCAAGTTTTTTCCTCGATATTTTCACTTGAACTTTTGTAGGATGTTGTAAGACACGAAGGAAACCTGTTCGGCAATTTTCAGATGTTTCCTGGACATTTAAAGGATAATTTTCCCATTTGAAGGGTAAATTCAAGGATAAATTTTCCCTTCAAATGTCCAAAGAGGGTAAAAACAAACCTAGAATTTTAGCCTATGTGCCGTTTTACCCCCACCAAAATAAGTTCATTTCTTTCAATTACTTTTGCAAAGTGACGGTCATAACTGACATTTCGTATGTAGAAACTTTATTTCCAACGTGTTTAATTTTCGCTCCACGGCTTTTCGAATAAAAGCCACGGATTTTTTTGGCAACGTGAAAACCCGTTTTCCCCCAAAACACGTCACGAGCAACATACCTCAAAAGATGCGTTGCTGTCTTCCTGATCCGATGATGTCTTCACTGACTCGTTGGCTCAGTCTGGTCGCAAATTATGGCCGATCATTTTTTCAAAAGCTACGATCGTGGCAGTTGCAGGCGTTAGAGGGTTTTAATCTGATTCTTTCGTAAGAGTTTTTTAATCTGTTTCTAACTTCTGCCCAGTGGCGTATCAAGGGGGGCCCTGAGGGCCGCAGGGCCCGGGCGGCACCTTTTGGGGGGCGGCACTTTGCCGATAAAAATTAATTTTTGAAAGTAGTTTAAAAGTTCTAGCTTTTTTATTATTTTTAAGTAGACTCTTTTCAATTTTTGTGTTTAGAAGCTTAAAAAATACATGTGGCTCTGGATTCAGCAAATTGATGAAATTTTTATTTAGAAGTCTGGGTCAAATCCAATGTGCTAAAGTTCCCCACTGTTGTCTTGAATCAGAGTTTTTAACACACTTACTTGGGGGGTAATTGTGCCCCGTTCCCTACACCTTCATCGCCAGATAAAGCCATTACCATCACCCCAATCAAAAGCCTTTGGAATAAGGGAAAGAGATGACATTCGATGGCAGACTAGCAAACGTTAAGGCGCCGGTTGTTCGCGGTTTATATTGCCTCTCCTCTCAAAATCTAATAAAAAGGCTTTCCATGAAATCACGGTGAGTGGTCAAGGCTAGCTTAATCCTTTTTCTCGTATCGTTGTTTCCTCACTAACGCTCCAACTGCACATCATAACATCACGTGAAACTAGGGTTGCCTGATGCGTTTTTTTTGTAAAAATACCGGCCATTTTGGTTTGTCAACAGTGCCAGATCTAAGCTGCGTCGTATTTCGTAAGCGGCACAGGGAAAACAGAAAGACAATTAGTATTGTTAAACCACAATTATAATTGCCCTGTGTTTTGGCTGGCTCATTACAGTTCGGTATGTGTGTGACGTGACAATTGCACCAAGGATTGTCTCAACAACAGCAAATATGGAGAGTAAACTTCGCTGAAAGAACTCTCCTCACAAGTTTCACTGCTCGAGTCAACATAAATTGAGAAATTCTGCGCTATTTCTTGTTAGAAGTTACGGAAACTTATTTATTTTCAAAATACCGGCCTTTTACCGGCCTCTGCTAAATTAGCAGTAAAATACCGGCCTGGCCGGTGAAATATCGGCCATCTGGCAACCCTACGTGAACCCTAGGCGTTGACAACGAAGATTTTGCTGGGGCGGCAATAGTTCAGTGGTAGAGTGTCCGCCTCTCAAGTGGAAGTTGTGTGTCCGATTCATCCACACTGAGTGAATTGGCGTTACGCTCCTTGGGCAAGATCGTTCGCCTCAATTACCACGTTAAGAAGCAGTTTCAGGCGTTGGCATGCCGCTAATTGGCGTCGCAAAAATGATAAAAAAAAGCATTTCTTGGCACATCTCATGCTAGTTTGTAATGTTCAGTGGGATATTTTCAATAAGTGCCATAAGCTGTAGCCTAGTCATTAGGTGGGCTTATCAACATCAAATTTTGGCAGTTGAGGTGAAGAATTCTGCGAAGGGAATGTTGCTCAGTTTCAGTACAACGGCTGTTTTTCTGCATGACGTAATGATGTCGGAGAATGACGTTCTTGAAGCGGGGTAGTGGAGTTGGTGTGTTTGCGTGGGTAACTTTGAGCTCAGATTGTCGGTTTGAACTGCAAGTAGAGTGAATCAGAGCCAGCGGATAGGCAGCGTGAATTTCGTGATCTCCTTTGTTCAACGATAAATACTTAACATTTGCAGTATATCTCAACAAGAGAAGCTTAGAAAAGGTTTTGCTCTCATTTTGATGAATTTGAGGCAAGAACAGGGACGCCGGAGAGTGGGCGCATGACGGGGGCATTGTTCCCTATGCCTTTTCATAAAGCGGAAACGGGGGCGGAGATGCTCGTTTGTTAAAGTATCAGAGGTAGTTTCATGGTTTATTAAGATCGATTTGAAACAAATTTATTGCAGCTATTCGCGCAAACGTCGGAATGATTTTCTATAATTTCTGTTATTATTTTTGAGGTCAACATCGTTGCTGAACAGAAACAAACATAATTGGTGACGATCTATTTTACCTTTAACTCTTTTATTGCCCCCCATGCCCTACCGCTGTTCCGGCGTCTCTGGGCAAAAACTTCAGTCTGAAAACCTAACGCAAAGGGAAACGATATGTTTACATGCGGTGGTGATTACGGCTTCAAAAAGGCGTTAATCGGATTGGTTGTACAACTGGCAATGGCTGTACTGAATAAAGTTGTTCAACGCAGTTACCGTGGAACTTAGGACGTTGTAATCACTGCTGAGCATCCAAAAGGCCTATGTCCCAACTGGCATGGTTTGATAACTCGTGGAGTTTTAGAAATAGCCGTCTGTTGGTAACCAGTCCCTTCGCCACGGGTCTTAGCTTGGCCCCGCAATGTAAAGCACCATAAATCAGTGGATTTTTCGTCAAATTTTAGAATATCAATTCCCCCTGCACAAACGTAAAGTCCCACAATTGAAGACCTTCAGGCGATGGTTCTGTTGGTAACGAACAAAGGCTAACACTATGCACGTGCAACTGGAAGAGGTCCAACCCAACAGATAGACCAAGTGCGCAAGTCACGATGAAGACTGTAAGCCAGCGCTTCTCAAACACAGCCGGTTTTAAACTTGATAGTTTTTCAAAATTGGTCCACACCAATAGAGGGCTCCGCCTCCGCACAAGTGCCGACAGAGTTAACGTTTGAAGCCTTTTACATATTCTAAGAGGATTAAACCACTACTGAAACGTGAAGTGAACAATGAAACGTTCTTTACATCACTGTGATCATATTATCCGATTTATTACTATAGCCTGCTATACGCAGTAAATATACTTTTTAGTTAAAGACGGGGTACTACACGAAATAACATACATAAATGTTTACATCTGCAAAGTAGGTATGCCGCCATCACATCTCTTAATTTTTTCGTTTGATCCCCTGGAATGAGTAAACTATTGAAAAACCATGCGCTGGGCTTACCGGAGATTAAAAACCAGCAGAGAAGAAAATTTGGCGAATCATGTCGGGTTCGTAGATGTATATGTAAAGCAAGGAAAAAAACGCAAAAAATAATTATGAGAAAGGTGGTTGCAAGCCGAAAAAGCAAAACTCATAATCGACAGTGAAAAACAAGTCTTATTTCAGTTTGTGAGTGTTTGATTGTGATTATCAAGAAGCTTGATTGATCCTTAAATCTTTAAATAAGCACGAAATATGATCTCCTTTTATTTTAAAATTTTGTAAGTAAATTTAAGGGGTGGAAAGGGCGGCACTTAGCCTCGCTACGCCATTGGTTCTGCCCCAAAGTTTTGGTCT
>Ga0210059_1009908_pt1 | contig 14782 bp, 5 predicted proteins | sample Ectturendosymbi2_FD_188042 | JGI IMG/M metagenome (GOLD analysis project Ga0210059, IMG submission 188042) | Ecteinascidia turbinata endosymbiont from Florida, USA - Sample 2 (SPAdes) (version 2) | ecosystem: Host-associated > Tunicates > Ascidians > Unclassified | place: Key West, Florida...
TTTTTATCTGTGGGGTTTCCTGAAAGACAATGTATACCAGGGAAATCCACAAACAATTGAAGAACTGAAAACTGCCATCACAGCAAAAATAAGAGCCATCCCGAAAGAGGAGTGTGTAAAAGTGATTAACAACTTTGCCAGACGAGTACAGGTTTGCTTGCAACGAAATGGTGGACATTTGGAACACATCTTGGGAAAGCCATAAATTGACTAAAAATCGGCAGAAATAGTTGAAACTCTGGTGAATGGTCTTCCATAAACTGAATAATGTGTGGTTGTAATTTGAAATAAATAGCTTTTTAATAAAAGTCACAATTGAAATTTTCATGGGTACACATCTTTTTGGGTCACCCTTATTTTTGAATTTTAAGGTATGAAAAAAATTCGAATGACTTAGTAATATCTTTGTCATTTGTGCCAAATGTATGAATAATTAATGGATGTCTTCTACCAATGAAGTTGATATAAATAATTTATTTTGACGCATTCACTCTTCCCTCCCGGATTGGATCCTCAACATCTACTTTGTTTGGGACGACAAACATTGATTAAATACTTTTCAGGAACTACCTGAAAATCGAAAGTAAAGTTTATAACCAGTTTCAGTTTTTGTGCGTGTAATAATTTCAACGAATACACTTTGAAACATTGTGAATATAATACAAGTATTGGAAAGAAGTCCCAAACAAACAAGCACTTTCTTTAAAATAATCTTCGTATGAAGCATTTTTTCAGGCTTTCTAATGATTGTTTTTGGTTCTTATTTAAAAAGCAATTTGTAATTTTTAGCAGAAACATTGGGCATATTACTTGAATAAAAGGGAAAGGAACACTGCCATACCTGTTTTTAACAAAATATTACACACACCAAAACTTTTTGAATTGTCGAACTGATTATGAACACAATCCAGGTGCATAGTGAAATGCATTCTTCTCCAAAAAAACTTGTACATCGTGCAAAAAAACACCATCTTATGCGTTACCACACTTTTATTTTCAGCGTTGAAACAAACATACAGTAATTGGAAAGAACAGTTAGTGATTTTGATGGCTACAAAATTACTGCTTAACTCACCTTTGTCCATTGTGCCGTGAATAAGGAAAGTAAACCAAAGAGTGAACCAATCGCCGCAAAGAAGAATGAACAGATGTCGAGGTGCTTTCTCATGTCAGAAGCTTAACTGTAACGACCGCTGATGGTTTAGATCTGCAGTTTCTCACACCCAACACAACTACCACAAATTTCATTCAACAATGTGGCAATTGCCCCTAAACAACACTTCACCTGGAGAAAGTCTTGAAGAACATTAGAAAAAAATGCAGATTTAAATCGAACCTCTGGTAATGTTTCCAAAACACTTCCTTCCATCGTCAGCAAAAAATCAATCGTTATAACGCTTGACCCGTCGAACCACGAAACAAAACAGCGATCCAACTGCGCCGAGCGACAAACATGAGGCAATTAAGCAAATAATCTTAAAAGATGTAGCAATATGTTTGCATCGGTCATAAAATGTTCATAAAAGATCTCCAGGCTCGTGGCCAGCCTTGATTCAGGAATCTGTCGTGGTTTAGATTTAAATGCTCTTATCCTTGTTTCTTAAACTTTGAAGTCCGCTGCCTGTATATGTTTTGCTCACCAATCACTGACGCGAACACATTTATCGACTTTTACAGCAATCACCAATGCAATCAGGTTCTAGAACCTACATGATTACTTTTCAGACCTGTATGTAAGGCTTCACTGCACGTCTATTTATTTGTTCTGCCTGGAATATTAAGAATTTTTCCTTTTTGCATACTTTCATACGCCCACAGTTAGTAGCTGCCTCATACCTAGAGCACCATGATCTTGAATAGCAAGAAAACTCACTATACATTCTCAACTTAAAAAAGTATTTCAGACTTCCAATTACTGTAGTCGTTTTCATTGGCGACTATACAACAAACGATGCTCAAAAAGCTGTTGATGCACTTTACGCACTTCTTCCTTCTAAAATGTTCCTCTCTTCTGCAAAATGTTTAGGAATCATGATTAGAGAGAGCAGCATCTGCTTCCACTTAAAGCAGCAGCTGTTGCTAACACTCAGCAACTTCCAACGAGTGAACCAATGCACGGCGTCTCAAATCGAGACACCCATTTACACCCGCCGCACAACTACTCATCGGTTCATCTAACAACAACACACGTGCAGTGCTCTGTTTGGATCACCAATGGAAGGCCGAGTGGTTGGGCAACCGTACGAGACTCCGTACTTTCATCCACGACACCGGCACCCACCCCCCTGGAATGACCCTTCCAAGAAGAGCCTGGGTCCGGCTTAACCACCTCTGCATCGGTGTCAGACGTTTCCGATCCTGCTTGCACAAACCGGTGTGGCCTCCTCTGCGGCCTGTGAGTGTGGCGCAGAAGAACAAACCATCGACTACGCTGTCCTGCAATGTCCAACCCACCGACATCCCCATGGACTGCACCGCCTGACGGTTTTGGACGATGAGACAACCGAATGGCTGCTCAACACCTGCCCCAAGATCTCGTGCGGCCAAGCAGTGGACAGTAACAGCTCGCTCAAACGAAGAAGAAGAAGAAGCAACTTTCAATGTCTATTTTGATCAACTGATAATTGAAACCTCAGATACTGAAACGAAATTTGCATTCGCTTGTAATGAAACGTATGACTTGTCACGGTCGGTTCCACAAGCCACACGTTGTCGTTGGCACTGTTGCTACCAGATCACCAGCAATTTACTTAATACCTTGGAAAAATTGTTTTCTCATGTTCACCTTGATCGTAAAAAGAGCAGACATGAGGTTCTTCCAGTCAAATACAATTTGACATGAAACTGCGTGAGATTTTGTCACACACTTTGCTAAAATGAGGCTATTTGCAGTCTGCATTGTTTGACTAAACCTGGTTGAAAAGCCTCAACCATCAACAGATTGCAAGATCGGGGGCAACCTGAGTGAAAACTTGCAGCAACGAACACGGGGAAAATTTTTACGACAAACAATTTGCAAATATTTCCTGTTAGTTTGCAAAAAAACGTGGCGCAGGCTGTAGTTGAAGGGTTAAAAATAACTTACAAAATCGAAAGGACAATCCACAATTGAACTACACCTTCATTCAATCTATGCGAAAGCTCTTGAATTGTCATGAATAAATAGTACAACCAACCATGGTATGCCCATAACTCTTTGGCGTCCCATTAACACATTTTATCCAGTCACGTCAGCCTTCAAAATGTTTCAGGAATGAGCACTTGCGTAGCAACAGCTCGTATTGTGTAAGCAGTGGCTGCTTTGCTTTTGTCAGTATTCGTGAGGACATCGGCATATATTGTTTCCAAAGATTTTTAGTTCCATGAATTATTCCATAGTTCTTGTAAACTGAAAGACAATGCCCCAGACTTCATTGCCAATTGTTTTTGAATTCATCAGCTGCAAAATCTTGTCTTCTTTTCTTTTCAAAATGCACATCATGTTCATGTAATTTGACATGAAAAGAAAACGCACAAAGCGGCCGATATCAACTCAGATAGCTTATATTTCTCAAAACTTTCTCGTTCATTCCTTTGCAATTCAGGGAATTTTGTTTTAATGAATTCTAAAAAAGTAGCCCACCACAAGTAAAATCCATAGCAACAAATAAAATACGGTGTGATGCATTGTGAAATGTAAAAGTCTATTGAATTCGACCATATTTTCATTCGTATTGCATCGGAAACAACCGATGACAATCATTCACATTATGCAATTTTAAGTCTGCAACTTTCACCAAATAACAAAAAATTGCGGAATAATTTTCGCCGATAACGCCACCATATATACGTCACCAAGACCTAATAACGTATCAAATCTCACAACATACAATAAGAATCATTTTAAAATAAGTGATGCGTGATTCAAATCTATGAAACAAAAACGCTGCATCTCGAAATAGTCGCAAGTAAGCATATAACCGGTAATATGCACTAAATGCAGAAATGCGAACCTGCATGGTCACTTTCAGCATTTTGTTAAATGTCTTGCGGTCTGGAACGGATATGCAATTCGCTTATTTGGAAAAAAACGTCCTGCGAAAGCTCTTCATAACGTCTTTGCAGAAACACAACTATCCAAAGCTGGTCTAATCAATCACCATAGGTTTGTGTGAATTCCGAAGGTATTGCAATTCATTCTATGAGGCTGCACCTATTTACTTCTGAAATTTCATGCGATGATGATGCAGCAAAGAAAAAACTACAAACGTTCTACTCGCAACTTGAAAGTTCTGCAATACTCGTGCAATGTTTTCTCTGTGACCGTAACACTCTGGAAGCAGAAGTACATTGCCTGTTAAATGTCACAGGGGCAGGGACATTTCATTGTGGCATTGCAATCGATTGAATGTTCAAAGCAATGCCTTAAGCCTTCTCCGTATACTGTCTACAGCTGTTCAAGTCTTGCTCGCTGCGAATTCAAACACCCATTCCATCATAAAATTGCTTTACTGCCTAGCAGCTTTCTGCGGTATTTTAAGTACTAAGAAAAACTGGAATAAATCCAATAAACTTTCAATACCGGGATATGCAGAGTATTTGAAAAAAAGGAACCGATCGGATATTGCACATAACAGAATCACGTGACTACTGTAAGCTTGTGTTTACGACGCAACATACCAGTGAGCAGTAGTTGTGGGCAAAATACGTTTTTCTGCAATATAAATGCGTATAATAGATCTTGGCTAAAAGAACAGCAATGGTTATGTCGTCTAAAAATGGTTTTGAATGTTGATGTGGAACTAAAAATATCACTGACGTTTTGCGTTTTGTTTAAAAGTAGTGTAAGTAGGTTAGTAACTTCCAATGCACAAGTCATGCTAGCTTGTGCACCAAAATCAATTTGCCGAATTGATTTTATTCGCTTCATGACCTTCCGGTTCCTTAACTGTTCCGGTTCCTTTACTGTTTCGTTAACCACCCCTAACTGTTGAGGGGCATCGACTTGATAACCTTCCGGATCCTTCAATGCCCTGCTGGCGTCCTTGCACTAATTTGTGTTTTTTCTAGCTGAATATTAATTACCGCCAAATAAAATCAACTCAACTCATGTAGAAACGCTTTGCGCAGCGTAACACGAAGATAAACTGGGACATCCAACAACCAGCAGGTAAGGCAATGTGGCAACTGTTTCAAGAATCCTGTTCCATTTTCATATTGTGGATAAAATATGGTTTTCCGGGTCATTTTTTCCAATTATTTGCAGATTTCACGATGCTACTCACCAAACAGATAATTCCTTTGTTCTCGAAAGTTTTATGCCTTTCTAGCTGCTTGAATATCTGAACATTTGTTATCACTTGACATTTGCATGGACCTTTGTTTTTTTAACAATATAATCAGTGTGCCAGTGATGATCGCTGAAGTTTTCTATCACAGCGAACGGTCGTGCAAATCCAAGCGCTGATGTTTAAAATTTGTAAACAAATTTGGCTTATCCATGTGTATGAAGGACATGAACTTGAATGCCGATTCATTTGCAACAACTCGTTTGACATGTGTGTGACAATAATAGAAAATACATCTAGCAAAGATCTTCTGAAATGAGATGGAAATATCCTTGTATTTCTACATAACTTCAGTTACTACGATCTTATGTAGAGCAACTACATTTACTTCTTGAGAAATTACATTTCACATAGTGCAAAGTATTCCATGGTTGACGTCTCTCTAAAAAGCGCTAAAATTATGTCTGCGAGTGCGACCAATCAAGAAGTGTGGAGCAAATTTAAATGGTGGCAATGCTTCCACTAAGACGTTTAAACCAAATCCGCCAGTAGTATAGGCAACAGATAAAATATTTTAGTGCAATGAATGCAGTTCATGTTTGTACAGCACACAATAGCCCTTCTCCCAAGACCAAAGCGTCTAACCAGTATTGCAGTGCTTGTATGTGAATACTTTGGTTTTTGAAAATTGAAGACTCTCGGCTTGTTGAGCCTTCTACCAATCTGCCTGCCTGCTCTCCTTTCATAACGTCGAGAAAACATCGACAACAATGTGCACATTTCAGTAAAAAGTCTGAGTAAAGACTGAAGATGTGGAAATGAATCGAAATCGATTTCCCAGTGAAAGACTATGCTGCTTTAATTTGACTGTTTTAGCCTAGAGGAGGCTTGAAGCTTTTCTTTTCATTTTGCAGTTGCTGTTGCTCGTCGTGTAAGCAGCACAGCGTAATTTTTGAATTTTTGTAAAACAACTGTTCTAATAACTGTGCAGAGGATTCCTTCGGGAAACAAATGCTGCAGCCTTCAGTCCTTTACTTCCGTGCATTCGTGACTCTTCTTGTGGTTTTAAGAGTAGCTTAATTTGATTCGACTTCCATTTAATTGCCTGACATCACAGTCACAGAGCTGCCACGCGCCTAAGACGACGCGCCATGGTTCAGTGATCACGATTAACAGCTTTTTATTGCCGACTGGATTTTGTCAGTAGAGGCCAACCATGGAGTGAGGTAGACATACTTCCATCGGTCAGTAGCATGAAGCTGAAATATTGCAATCTCGTTTCCAGGGTGTTTTATCCATTGCGGTTTGCGATTCAGCACCATTCACTCCATTTGTTGGAATTTATCGATGAATAAAACAGCACTATTTCAAAAGCTTGCAATGATATTGCAATACGTAAATCTTTCATTTTGCAATGATGCTTCAGCAGTATTTGAGAACAGACGAACTGTCAAAACATTTTTCGTGTTGAACGACGCACACTCTGCAGCGCGGCAGCAGATTTTTCGTCTTTAACGTTTCATCACAAAGGACCGTTCACAAACAACGTCACCATTTTTTGCCTAAAAATCTAGCCCTTCCCTCTTTTCAGATTTTGTCACAAATATCCATATCCCCTTCATTTTTGCACTCCTCGATCGTTGCACAAAAGTTGGCATTTATCATCTTGGCTGATAAAACAAGCCTTATTTGGCTCCAGAAAAGACAAAAGCTCTTCCGGTGTGCAACTGTCGCTGTACACAACCAAGAATTATGTTTTGTTTACTTATAATTTTTTGCTCTAATTTTACATGACTGGTACAGTCTACACACGGCGTTTGCCTTAGTACAGTGGTGACCAAAGTGTGGGTGGCTAAGGGCCAACCAATGGGACGCGTTGAGGCGATCCAAAGCTGGGTTGCATGTAGTCAACGTTGCCACTACTTATCTGTGTCTATCTGTTGCGTAGGTACTTCAGAAAAGAGTAGATTGCTAATAATGAAAACGAACTTTTCAACTTACTGCCGAAAATCATCGGCACAATCGTTATTTTCTTTGTACGCTGTTTGAGACTTGCGTCGCGAAATGGTCACCAAATCCAGATTTGGATCAGACTCCAAAAAGCCTTGGAACCGCTGCCTTAATTGGAATGAACTGCGTTTTTTTGAAAACGAAAGTAAACTCCACTTCTGCTAATGATAAGTCCATCGTTTTTCACGTGTTCTGTTAACTGATCTAAAGTTTTTATGCTTTGATATGTATCAACACAGGCCTGTAGCCACGGGGGAGAATTCGCGAGTAATGCCAATGCCCCCCCCCAATTTTGTTGTGCCTTGGTCAGAAAATTTTATTTTAAAAGCATATAGTAAATACAAGGATCTTCCCTTCAAATGTGTATTTCCCCCCTCACACCATAAAACCTGGTTACAGGCTTGGTGGAGACCAAATGGCTAAAGGCCGCTGTACGGTTGAGATCCAAAATATACTCAATATGTCGTTGTGATGATACCGATGATGTTGCGCGAAGGGATACAGAAACTAGTAACCGGAGTATAGAATTCAATAATGCAATGATTATGACAATGCTGTTTATAGAAATGTGACAAAGAGTTTGTGAGGAACAAAAAAAATTGTGTGGGCAGTGCCTCCGAATGCTCTCCGTTGCAACGGGTCTGCATTTGCTGCAGCGTTTGATTATATTCAAAGTATAAAGAGTGACGTAACTAAAGGTTTGATCCAGGTCAGGAACTTAGCTGAAAAGGGTCCACTGGCCACTGTAGGGGATCCACTAGCCAACACTCAGAAAAGAACTTGAGAAATGATGGTGAACCGGATGTGGATTGCTATGGTAAAACCCTGAATCACCGAAAAATACTCCGAAAAACGCAAAAAATAGCCTACCGAAAACCTAAAGAATACCAAAACCGGAATACAGTAGAAGTTCGCCCATTAACGACCTTTTACTCCATTACCTTTGAGTGACGTTAAAGGGCAATTCTACTGTATGAACCAAGTGGTGGTCGATTTTTTTCGTTTTACATGCCAGCGGGTCAATTCGCCCCTCTGACCCGCATGAGTTACGCCACTGAGTATAAATCAAAACCAACCAAAAATGTCCGTCTATGTAAAACAAACGGTATAATCTTTCTCAGACAAAGAAGTCCAACTTCACGGCTAAAATGTTTGGTGTGCAATCTCTCCAAATCAAGGCCGGCGCAACCTATTCTTCCGGTACGGCCATGGCCGAACATGTTTTCTGACTCAACGATACGTTTCAGTCCAAGAAAAGTGCCCACAAAATAACTGCTCTTTGCTCTGCTCCACCAATTCACAACCCACTGCAGTTGCATCCATCGTTCATGCATGGATGCTGAATAGTGAATCAGAAACAGGGTTGGAAATCTACAAAAGAAGACCTTTCGAATCTTGAACTCGAAGTAGGCTGACGCTCCCACTTCTGAAACCACACTGTGGATGTTTGCAACGAGTTGACAACTAATTTCATTATTCACGATGCCATAAAAATTTTGTCGAAGCTGTCAGTCTTCCACAGTGAGAGTATTGTATTTTCCGGTGTCTAGAAAGTTTGGGGGCTACTTCTATTTTTACCTGCCGCAAATGCTCAAAGAGTTCTTTTTCAACACCAAAGCGCGTAAAAAACGTATTTGCGTAGAACCAGGGCATACGAGAGGGGATAAGATGTACATCACATCCCGGCCCGGGAGGATGAATATATGCACGCTAATTTTTTTTGTTTGACGGTATAATTAACCTATTTCCAAATCTTAGCATGATAGCTGTTTTTTTTATATACGATGATTGCCAAGCCTGTAACCAGCTTGGACGCCTCGTGGGGCGAAGAGTTTTCTGAGAGGAGCCCATTTCTTTAAACTATGTTCAATAGCTTCAAACTATGTCCAACACATTTTTCCAGGGGGGGAGGGAATTCATATACACATGAATTAGGAAAATTTATGTACAAAATAGTTCACAACTGCTTTCCAAGTTTCATCTCCAATCGTTATTCTTATATTAACGAAAGACATAATTATCCCACTAGAATAGCCACTAATAACAATCTCACTACAACTTCATCAAAAAAATCTTTAACACGAAGATCTATACAATTCACAGGACCAAGGCTCTGGAACAATATTCCCAAAGACTTAAGAAACAAATGATTCCTAGGCTTTTGTCCAGCATACAAAAGATATTTACTGGATCAAGTTGTGTTGTAATGTATCTGTCTATAGGGAAATAATTGTTTAAATTTTTACTTGTATGCTCCAGTTCTGTTTAATGTTAACGATTCTTTTGATTTTGCTAGTCGATGCAGCTAATTTTTCACTAAACTTAAACTTAACGAAAACGTGTTCTATTTGTCGCAGTGTCCAGTTTCACAAATTTATCGGTGACCACCCTTGGTCTGCTTAATGTGCTAAATTACATTACATTGCTGCCTGTTGTCGTTTTTTTACGCGTTATGTGTCTTATGTTGCGTTTTGTTTACTCTTGTTTATGTGCCTTTTGTTTTGTTTGTGTTGCGTTATTAGGGGCTTGATTCGATGACCTTGCGGTCCCTCGCCCCATAACAATAAACTTCAAACTTCATATACATAACCCCCTGTCGTTACGGGCCTGATGATTACTATAGCAACAAGCTACACAAACTTCGACAAGAAAACCAAAGGTTAAAGGGGTCGGTATCGGTCTTCATACAACCGTTGCTTAACGACGATTAAACGATCCGATGATTTTGCATGTTCACAATAAACGAGTCGATAGACTTGACTTGGACAAAATTGCTGAAAATTATGTTTTTTAGTAGAAAGTACACACTTAGACAGTTGGGCTGATTTTTTGGAACGGTTTGAGAATTGTGTTGGCTTGTGACATTGCTTAACCTTACTTATAGGCTCGTTTTTATAATTGTCTTTTTATTCAATGTCAAAGAGTCAGAACAACACCTGTATAGTGTGCATTGCATAATAAGCAATGGTTTACAGAATGCGAGATGTCAAAATGTGGAGAGCAATGTCCCTTCTAATCTTTTGAAACTTCAAAGAAATGGATAGCCTTTTGAGCAGCAAATTTTTAGTTTACGGTTGCATTAAAGTTTTCAGTTGTGGTTAGCTTTTTGACTTTGTTCCACAGCTGCGCTTTTTCGCAACACTGTTTCAACTGGTACTGCTCACAAGCTTTGATTATGTAGCATATATCAGCGGACTCCACTTGCAGTTTATAACGGTAACATTCTGATAATATAACTTCAGATCCATGATCAGGAAAATGTGAATCATGCTCTAGCAACAAATTAACGTGTTATAGAAGAGCTTGAAATCTTTAAAGATATTTTGAAACTGAAAAGACGCTGCAGTGATTTCCGTCCATTGCGCAGCCCGGCCTTTTCGGCATATTTTCAACACACTGTAGCTGCAATCAACGACAATGCAACGCTGTATTGTCGAAGATAAATTTGTTTCACTTCGTTCTTACTCTTGCAATCGCTCCTTTTCGCCCTGACGGTTCTTTGGTCTGTGCGAACCCTGGAAATTAGTTGTTTTTCAAGTTATTTATTTTTATTTATTTAACGCCAAACAACGGCGGGCCAGAGCTTGGAATGCCATCTGCCGGAACCAGTTTCGACTACATGATAGTGAAAAGTCAACATATAGAGGCGAAAAAAAGACACATTAATAAAGTAGTAATAAATAAAGACGCAAAAAAATGAAAAGAATGATAATACGGCATTGACAAAGAACGTTGAGTACCCAGCGCAAGAAACACGAGTCGTTGCAAATACGTCAAAGCTGTTGAACGAACGTCACAAACTGAGTCGTATAATTGCAGGATGGAAGGGCGTTTTAGTTTAGCGTGGCCAAATAAGGGCAAACGCTTCCATGCAGCTGGACTGAGTCTATTTAGTTGAGATAATGTGAACACCTGTTCTTTCAAAAGAATATTTCTAATACAATTTAACATAACCAGACGTGGAGCTCTGGTTAAGTCACATTCTAGCAAAAATGTGAGTCTCTTTCTGGGAAAGGCCGCATGAAGACAAACGATAGTGTTTATAGTATGGGTTCAACGAACTGTTATTTAAACGAAGCATACACAATCAGGACGTGGTTCGCGGATTCACGCCACAGAGATGCATCACGTGATGCGACTTTCCACATATTAAAGCAGTTACTTTGGACCGAAACAAATTTGGTCCCAGTGATTGAACAGATGTAGGTCGAGAATTCCACAGTCTTGAAGCTGAACTATGGAACAATGCAGTTCGACATGACGGCAGTTGAACGTTCATAACATGACGCAGAGAGTGATTACTCAGGTCACGAAAGAGTTTAGGGGTTAGAGTGGCTATAAATGTAGGGCATGGTCCAAGAAGAATTTTGTGAAAAGCAAATAAAATATGGTAGTTTCGACGAAGGTGCAGTGGTGACATTGAGAGTTCATTCAGGATTTTTAGGTGCGAAGTGGTTTGCATACAACCTAGGATAAGTTTAGCAGCCGTTGCTTGTACGTTTTCCAGGCGACCACTGTCTGCAGTAGAGATATTATCGTAAATGGCATCACCGTAATCGAGTAGGGGTAGAATATAGGAACGATATAAAATTAGAAGTTTGTACCTTGGCACGGATAATCTAAGTTTCCTAAGAATGTTCAGTCGTGTGATAGCCTTGTGATACAATGACACTACGTGTGTATGCCAGGTTAAGGAACGGTGGAAAATAAGATAAAGGTGTTTATGAAAGTCTACTTCGGATAAAATATGATTAGCTAACTGGAGCGGTGGATGATGAGAAACAATAGAAGATATGGTAAGGGCTTTGGTTTTAGATGCATTGAAACTGATGCTCCAAATGTCAGCCCAAAATTGTAAAGTTTTCAAATCACTTGACAAAACGCTATGTAGATTGTAGGGGAATTTTGAGCAGTAAGATGGATATTAGTCCTATAGACCAGTGGTCGTCCACCTTTTTCGTACTGCGGCCCAGGCCCATAACCACCGGCGAGCATTTCCCCAAAATTTTGTTGTGACAGAAAAAATATGTATTGAACATGTAACAAAAAAATCGTGCCCCCTAAAATTTATTTTGCTCCCCCGAACCTGAACACGAGCCTGTATCAACCTGTTGTTCATCACGAGAAGCCGATACGTGCATAGCGATATCTAATTGTTTTGAGTACCAACGATCGCCCCTTTATCACAGGTGGTCTGCAGAAATAATCCTGGATTTTGAAGTGTGGCATAGTTCGGAACTTGTTTCAAGAATGACATACATATTTCGCTTCCTATCTTCGCTTGCCTTTCGAGACAGCTTTTGACCTCGTTTTTCAACTTGTTTCAGACGCAACCTTCCTTTTTTAAGATGTTTAAGGTCTGCACACACCCTAGATGTTGTTGCGTTTTATTCTGCTAATTGGAAAATAGGCCTTGCCCTCAACGTTTAGTAAAAACTAGTAAAGCAGAGTTTACAACATCAACCTCCGCCTGCAGTTGCAACTAATCTGGCGATTTCTAGCTAGCACAAGCACGTACGACCTGTTTGCACTCGATGTAGGCAGGGAGTCATGTGTTACATGCTGCTAAACCTTCACTGAGTCGATTTGATTTTCTCTTGTTTGGCGCGGACCATACAGCGTGTCCTTATTTTGTGTTTTCAAGTTCGATCCCAACTAGTTTGTGAAATTCGTCAGATTTGTTGTATCATTCCATTTTTTTGTACAGCTTATTTAAAGATACGCCATCACATAAGGACAAAAAATTCTCTGCTCTTCAAATGCCGCCTTACCTACTGCCACACCACACTAAGCAATCGCACCTCGACAATCTTGTCAACGCAGAACCTACAAGTCTCAATGATGCAACTATAAGGTCTGTTATCTTTATGTGACTGCTCTAGTCGTTACGTGAATTAATGAGAGCTATTTTTCACTGCAACGCAGCTCGAAATGGCCTTCCACTGTGTTCGTTTATTCCAATAGCAGTGCGGCACTCCTTGCTCCTGCTGCAGGATTGCAACGCAAGGAAGCGGACAACTGCGAAGCATCGAACTGAGATAGAATGGTCAAAAAAGTGTGCGCTGCCGTGCTAAGCCATGTTATAGTGGAACACGGCAAAAAGGCACCACTGGGTTGCAAGTGTGGTAGACTGGGAATGGAAAGAGGGCTACAGATATCGCTGATTGTCAACTGTTGACATTCGAGACCTTTTTCGGAATGTAAGTAACTGCAAAACCAACCATGTGTCGATTTACGTCCCTCACCCCCCTTCGTCACAGCGTCACAGAAAGCACCCTCCCTCGGAACGTGACGTCACCTGCTGAAGAGAACCTAAAGTGAGTCAACGAGTTCAAACTTTAATTCTATTGGTAAACGAAATAAATCAATACAGTTTCAAGCAAAAGAAATCACAATCTGTGAAAAAAAAACGATTTGCTAAAAAAAACAAGCCCTGCCTAGTTGATTTTAAAGCTAAGCTCTAGGCTAAGCGTAAATTTTACCCAAAATCAAACAAACAATCATTTAGAAAACGGTGCCATGCGGACAACAAATGTTCTTATTCAAGGTTGTTTTTCCATTTAAGATTGATCATCCTTAGCAGGAAACCTGCCAACAACCATTTTGCAATTTGAACACCTGTGAATTGTTTTGTACATGCTCTCTATCATGCATGGTATCCAAAACAGGAAGCAGCATCCAAATAAGCAGAGAAAAAAGCATAAAACATAAGCTTGTCCTTTGGGCTCCTTGGTAGTATGAGTGAGAACTGTCATTCCACAACGATGACAAGTTATTACAACAGCCTCTTTCTCAAATGTAGGTTGCACTTCTGTTTTCCTGGTAACAACAACTTTTTGCCCCCGTTTTTCTTTGTTAATCTGTTTCATTGCTATCATCTCTTTGGAAGTTGTTTTTCCCGTCCGCAGATCCATCTTAATAACCAGGCAATTAGAAATACCAAATGCCAAACGTTCTTCACAAAAATGTAACAACCTAACAGTATTCTAATTAAAACAGAAGTTACGCTTGCTTCACAAATAGGAAACACTTTATTCACAACGCTTTTTGTTATTAGAACTCGCAGTAAATGTCTGTGTGTGGCAGTGAATATCTGTGCATTAGACATAGGCAAAAGGAGTGTTTGAAATATCCACTGGAACGTTCCGTCAAACGTTGAAACCATTTAGACAACGGGCGCTTTAGAGTGATGTTTCTTGTATGTTAGTCCAGCAAACAATTGTTAGAACTTTAAACAAACATAGCTATTTAACCCTTGGTGAAACAATACATTTTCCTGTCATAATGACATAAGACCACTGAAAACGACTTAAAAAATCATCGCATGCACAGGCGCGATATTGCAACCATTTATTATTTGAAACAATACAATTCATAATTTATTTTTCTTCTGCCGATCACATATTTCAGGGGTGGCCAACTTGTCTTTGACTGGGATCGACTAGAAAATTTTTTGATAACTCGCGATCGACCAGGCGGTTATAAAGTCACAAATACAAAATATC
>Ga0210059_1009909_pt1 | contig 14782 bp, 7 predicted proteins | sample Ectturendosymbi2_FD_188042 | JGI IMG/M metagenome (GOLD analysis project Ga0210059, IMG submission 188042) | Ecteinascidia turbinata endosymbiont from Florida, USA - Sample 2 (SPAdes) (version 2) | ecosystem: Host-associated > Tunicates > Ascidians > Unclassified | place: Key West, Florida...
TTTGAATTGCAATTGAGCTGCGTGGATAGACTTCTGCCGAAAATATGCCTCAACTATAAATATCTTTTGCTCAGTAGTCCATGGCATCTCGAAGGTCAAATTTGGTAGACTCTTAGAACATTAATTCAACTTGGTAAATCAAAAAAATAAAAAGAATTGATTAAATATTTCAAACGTTATTCAAGTTTAGGTGATGACCGTTTTTTTTGTGTCACCCTGTATGAAAGAAGGGAGGCAAATCCGAAAAACAAGCCCAAATGTGCAAATTTACACAAAAACACGCCCAAATTTCCTTTTGCAGTAGATTGAAACAGCAAAAGTGCCATAAAATTTAAGCAATCCGCAAACAAAAATTTGCAAAACAAGCCAATTTTATAAAGCGCCAAAACAAGCAACACGCCAATCTTAAAAAAACGCAAATCCACAAAAAAACAAGCTCAAATTCGCGGGAAAAACGCAAGGTTGGCAACACTGCTGCAAAAGTTCAAGGGGGCCTTCTTTCTCTACTGTGAACTGTACATCGGCAACATCGTATAACTGTCATGCAACAAAAACTTTCTTCTTAATTGCACAACAATGAACAACAAGCGACGCAACAACTATCAATATTTCTTTTTTGGCTATTAACTGCACTCAACCTCCTGTGTAACTAATTGGCCTACTTGGAATCTGAATGCGGCACGGTGATCCGAAAATTTTCATAATGACGCATCAACATACTGAAGCAAGAAATCATTTCCTCTAAAAAAACGAGGAACCCTTAAAACTCACGTGACCCCACTACATGTTTTGTGGAACACTAGGGTACCAAGAACCTCTGTTGAAGAATACTGAGCTAGATTATATTTCTCCACACACACAGAAATTCATTTTGACGAGCACAAATCCAACTACACACGTATTAGATCTGCACAGAAATGTTTTTAGACCCAACAATGCGCTTTTACTCGCAGGTACAAAACTTTAGAGCACTTACAAAAGCTTAGAGCTCACCACAGCCACACGTTTGCCCACAGTCATCCACAATACTCCTACTAAACTCCATACGTCATATAAGGACTACGATCAATGGTCAACAACGACGCAACACTCGATCACTCAACCGCGTAGTGAATCAGTAAAATTTGGCATCAAGTGAGTTGATAAGCGTGTTGAGAACCGTGTTGCAGCTTCATGTAAAAAACCCTATTGATACAACATCCCTGACACACGATTGTTTATTGTTTGGCTAAGACAACAATCGCTTAACTGCACATGCCATAGTTTAAATTACTCAAAATCAAAAACGTCCTTCAACTGCGAGTAGCGTCCCGACATTAAAACCACTTTTATTTCAATACAGCCTTTGCAGGTTTATAGCCTACAGCAGGGGTCGGGAACCCATGGCTCGCGAGCCAGGTGTGTCTTTTTTGATGACGGCATCTGGTTCGCTTGATATTTTCTTAACACGATTGTTTCGAATGAAACTTTTTCTGTAATTTTACATCTACCAGACTACAAAGCCATCAGCAACACCATGTAGCACCAGAAGTCGCATTAACAGTAAGAAGAATGTTATTAAAGAGAAAATTCCGACATTTACCATTGTTTAAAATTGTTGATTTTGCTTAAAAATGCACACGTTAGTTTTTAAGTGTTGAAAAATAATATATGGCTCTCACGGAAATACAATTAAAAATATGTAGGTTTCATGACTTCCTTAGCCAAAAAGGTTCCCGACCCCTGACCTACAGCACAGCCCATAGTGCCGCCCCCATAAAAGTTCCGCTAGGGGCGGACCGCCCCGCGCCCCGCCCCCCCTTAGCTACGCCACTGATTTTCGTTTATGCGTAATGAAGCGTAGCATACGTTGACAAGATTGTAAGCCACGCAGTATTTATCAAAGTTCTCCCGGCCGTGTATGAAAAAATGTTGGAAAACACTGGTATAAACAGTCTTAAAACTTGGGCTGTACCAGGGGCAAATTCTCAGAAAGGGGGCCCTACATTTTACACATGATATAGAAACTTTATTCGCTGAAAGCAGGTAAAATTTTTCATTTTGTCTGGGAATTTGCTTCTGCGTGGAAGTACATCTCACATTGTAAATTGTTTGAAGTGATTTGGTTTTAAATTGTTCTTGATCTACACAATTAAAGTTGTTCAAGGGCGCCTTTCGGCACATTTCCACAATATGTGACAAAGATATGACTTGCTTCAGAGCTTATTAGATGCGGCTCTAGAGTTATTAATAAGCTCTTTAACAAAATAGTGCAAAAACTAAGTGCGGCGAAACTCTCAAAAGGGGGACCCTCACGGGACCTCTGAAAAAGGGGGACCCGAGGTGCCTGCCTCGTTCGCCTCCCCTAATATCCCCCCCGAATGCTGCATATATATTCAGAATTTTTAAAAATTATGTATATATACATATTTGCATATATATAAAAGTGCGAGCGAACGAATTCGAAAGAACGCCTACTACGAACAATATTTTTTGATTCAGGTAATCTGCAGCATGAATGCTAAAGGCCAGACGTGGAACGATAATATATGAACCAATGGAAAGAACCCGATTTAAGAACATTAATTAATGAAGAGGGTAATGGCACAAATATACTAAGCAAACTCGCATTATACAATGTAAATCGTAATCAAAGACTCGGGCTTAGGCTAAGACGGAGGAGCCCGAGTGCCGGAGTCGTCACTGAGCTGTACGTGTTCAATTGCACGTGCATTCGGATACCGTATTTTAAACTTAATGAATCGAAATTTTATGATACTTCACCCTCGGCTGCAAAAACAGCAAATTCTCACAGTCGTTTATGGGCAATGGACTTTAAAGCAATAATTTTGTTTGTTGCAACTTTCAGGAAACATTTCAACAAAAGAACCTGCATGAGTAACCGGCATCTGCAGGCGAACTGGATTTACAAGGTGATGTTCCACCACAGAAGCTGTACCTGCAATTACAAAGAGAACAAACTAAATGACACTTCGCAAGCGATCAATTTCTATTTGGCAAATTCTTACACAACCCCTAAAAATGGCTTGAAACTTTAGACTCATTGTTTGCTTTCATCGAATTGCATCACTTTTGTGCACCTTGCATTAATGTTTTAGGTATATTACAACAGCTGGTATTATCAAAACTGCACACAGGGACGTGTTCAAGGTTCAGAAAAATACCAGCTAAAATAAGCCTTTCACTTGCACGTCTAAGTGAATATGTACCAATATGAAAATAGGCAGATGGCTTTTTACATTTCCTCTTAGGTCTTATGTACGATTTTAGAACTCGCTGGTTGTGACGCTGACTTACTGTAATAAAGGAGCTTCTGCTTGGTTTTAAAACTCTGGTGCTCAGGCTTTTCTTTAAATAACCCATGATCACGTGCTGCTATACACCGATTTCAACGTTTTCACTTATGATAAAGACACCACGATTTTATAAGGATTACACCCAATGCCGTGGCAGCCCAAATGTGACGCCCCTACAAAATGCTTGCAGGGGCTCCAATGGTGATTTCTAAAAACTATTTCGACGTTGTGGCATACCACGAGGCCGAATGGCCTTCCCAACAAAATAACCTAATTTTTATTTTTTCTTATTTCACTATTCTTTAGTTCTACTTGCAGACAAAATTTCGACAGAACCGTCCCCAGAAAGTCTTCAGTTGGGTGGCTTCATGTTTGTGCACGGTGGCCAAATATTCTAAAAACGTATATTTAATTCACAACACAGCATTCGCAAATTGTGCGAATTATTATAAAGTTATTAAATGGTTCCCCGCAAATCCCCATAATACACATAATACACTACTTTTCTGACCTCAAAACCTTGATTACAAAATATTGAAGGTGAGATGGGAATGGTCTGCATGCCAATCAGATATTGCCAATTTAAAATTGTTACGCTACAGAAAATTAGAAAAAATAAGGACGCAAGTCACATGGGGGGATATTTCTTAGAAATAAGGACGCTTTATTGGTACTGGTAATAGAAACATATAACTTATATTGGAAGTGTAACGTGAAAGCTTATGTTGAAAAAGGCAACAGTCTGATGTTGACGAGACTGAACCCAGTGGCAGCACTGTTATCAACTCCATCTTGCTGTCTGAAAAGCAAGCTGTGCAAACGCGTAACTTTGGTCGAAAGCCCCATAGGTATCTTGCTTCTATGCACTACAACATAAGAGAAGACTATCTAGGCTTGCCATAATAATACATTTTTTCACCACAATCACAACACAAAATACGTTGATCAAATGGAAATCTGACTTCTGGACCTATACAACTAGGCATGTAGGTAAACTTCAAGTTCAACATTCCAAAGGAATGAATGCTGACCAGTGATACCAAGTTATTCTGCAAAAACAAGCAAGTAAATCTGAAAAACAAGCCCAAAAACGTAATTTAACTGAAAAACAAGCCCAAAAACGTAATTTAACTGAAAAACAAGCCCAAAGGAAAATTGAACAAAATAAAAAACCAGCGGGTGAATTAAAAACAAAAGTATGGAAACAAATCCGAAAAAAGCTGAAAATGACCAAATTTACACAAAAACACGCCCAAATTTCGTTTTGCGGTAAATTCAAACAGACAAATTGCTATAAACTTAGAAGAAAAGCAATCCGCAAAACATTAATCGGCAATAAACAAGCTCAGAAAACAAGCAACTTTGAAACAAAACAATTCCAAAACAAACAACTCGCACGTCTTCAAACAAACCACAACTCCACAAACAACAAGCCCAAATTTGCGGGAAAACCGCAAGGTTGGCAAGACTGAGGGTTACCAATTTGTCTTTTTTGAAGCAAGATTTTGAAATTATGGCTTTTGATGCACTTGGCTTTTTTCGAAAATCAAAAAAAGGTAGATAACATGTGGCTTTTTTCAGGCGGAAAGTCTTGGCTCTGGCAAAACATTGTCTCGGCTGCATATTCATTACAAATCTTCTGACGAGAGTCTATTGTCCATGCAGGGTGCAAAGAATATTGCAAAGATTTCACTGGTGCCCTAAAAATGTTCGATGTATTCAATAAAAAACAAATGTACGATAGTATAATTATGGGGAAAAAAAATGCCTCTTATTTGAAATGGTGTTATATAGATGTTGCTGACGAGTTTTAATATCTATTTTGTGCTTGGTTATGCATGTTTTATGTGTATACTGTATGTCTTATCAGTGGTATCTAGCTTTTTTGGATCAAGGTCTGGCTTTTTTGATGAGGAAAACTTGGCAAGTCTGAACATCACCTGCCGCTGTCACCTATGGAATAACATGGCCTGATCATTTTTGATACGTTTTTGAAGTAATAAACGTGTTTGAGTGTTGAACGTAAAACGCCAGCAGCTGCTCTGTCTACAAATTACAGGATAAAATAGAATATGAATTGATAAAACTTCACAGATTTCTAGCGTTTCATATTTCAATTTGGGAAGTTGAAGCTTTGTTTGAGGAGATAAACACACAAAAACGGTGGCGACGTTGCTGTATTTTGGGCCCCCTGTGACAGCGTTCCCCCCAATTAGGGGATATGGAGGGCGGCTGATACGGCTGTGATTACACCAAAGAGTTTGATTTATCATAACAAAAGCAAACAACGAAAGCACTATTTGCTGTCAGATAATTTACGGTTGTTACAGCAACAAAGTGAACTATTTTGAGAATGCGAAACCTGAACTTAGTTAAGTGTTTTCGGTTATAGCTCGGTATAACAGGAAAGTTTATTGTAATTTTTTGAGAATTTTTTTTGCAAAATTAAACAGCATCTATATACCGTATATACGAAAATCGGGAAAAATTCATACCATTTTTTCCGTATTCTCTAACACAGCTTACTCGATGTATAGTATTATTAGGGAACAACTTAGCTTGCCTAATTTTGATATGTCCGCACAACATTGTTTTCTGGTTGAGCAAAGTTGCTGTAAAATTACAACAAAAATGCGGTAGAACGGTGATTCATTTCACGCAGTCGACCATACCCTCAACGTCAATGGCATGTAGCAATTGGTGTTTCAAAAAATCTACATCATGCAATTTGAAAGAGGGCGCTATTTATAATCCATCACTGTGGAAAACTTTGAAAGTGTGATATTTTAAATCTTCGCCTTGATTCTGCTGCAATGTGAGTGATTCACAGCTATGGTCATTTATCACCACAACGTGCTTGCTCACGCATGACCCCTTAGTCTTAAACAATAGGCCTAAGGTGTCAAGTTTGACAAGAGTGGCAATCCAACGACAAGCTCTTCGCTGATGCACTAACCATCACCCTATGGCTCCAGCTGAAGACACAGGCTTAACGTGTTTTTGCACAGTTCTAATAGGCCTATAGCCTATTATGGTTTTGTTCACAATGTAACTTTTGGGACCAATCGTTCTTCGCGCAGCGTAAAGTTCCAGGGAAGCAGTTAACATAATAGCAGTAGATGTAGAAACAAACTGGTGCAACACACATTGAAACTGCTAGAGCTTCATACCGTTCATCGGCGTTCAGAGGACAACTTGAATGTCCGTCACATATTTGGTACCGATTCAAACAAAGAGAGCTGTTTTTGCCACAAGAAACGTGACCGATCGAGCAAAATGCTGATGCACTGTTCAAACTGGAGTTCGTGCTCACGCCCTTTCCTGTGTTGGTCAGTAATCTGAAAGTAAACGCTTCACTAAATGGGTTCTGCCAAACATCACGCTTCTATCTTGAGTGCATGGTATTCGCTTGACAGTCTTTTCTTTTGATTAACAAAAGACAGTGCGCAGAACAGCAAACGTCATCAGCACAAGTAATATTTGGAACTGAACCAAATCCCTTTCCTTTAAGAAATCATCAAATATAATAACCTTTTTGATGATTTCTTAAAGGAAAGGAACTGAACCAAATGATTTCTTAAATAACCAACCTTTTTACTGCATAATCAGCACCTCAACAAATTTTAAAAACCTTTATTGGATCAATTAGATTTAAATTCCTCACCTCTTTAGCAACTTGTTTGGTTTTATGAACGACGTAGCATAGCTACTAGGGCTGCTTTGTTTAGACTAGCTATGTCCAACCCGCGAGCCGCATGCGGCCCACTCGAAGGTTTTGTGCGGCCCAGTTTAGGTGTTTTCGTTGTAGTTAAAGTATCCTATATTCTAACAACCTGTACTTAGTTTGATAATCTTGAATTTGACATTTTTCTTGCAAGTGGTCTTCAGTGCCACTTTATCACGACTGTTACCACTGCAGTTAGGATTCCAATGCTTTCAGTACATTAGATAAAGCAAAATTTAGTTTGCTAAGATCAAAGTAACCCATTCAATGTGAGGCCCTCATTAATATGTCATTCAATGTGCGGCCCTGGTTAAGATAGTGACATAATTTTTGGCTCAGTAAGCCATTTGTGTTGGACATAGCTGGTTTAGAAATTGCCAGAAATTGTAGCAATTATAGTCTCAGTAAGTCAATGTTCCGAAATGCCCAATGTGACAAAAACCTACTGTATTACCACATTTTTTCTTTGCAGGATTCTCCTATTAAAAATTAGTCAGGTGTCAAATGTGTTGCTTTTCAAAAAATGCTTGCGTTCAGGCGTTTGAAAAATCCATTATTAGTGCGAGTGTGACCAATGTGCCTGAGTGTTAAACTACACTTATGCAGGTTTCTTTTCATGCAGTATAAAATTACGTGGCTTGTTAGAATACGTCTATGCAGGCTTGTGGAAATACGTCTTAAGGTTTAGTTCTGATATCTGAGTGAATACTGAGTGCAAAGCTATATTTGCTGTGGCAAGTTTTCACAATTCATCTGGTCAGTTTTGCAAAACCTGCGTGGTGTTCTAATTTTAGTAAGTTTGTCCGTAGTCGTGTCAACATACAGAATTGCCTGTTTGCAAAATCTAGTTGGGTTTTGCATCATGAATGAATTTGGCTCAAATGAATTTTTTGCCTAGCGCACGTAAGAAAATAAAACATTTTCGTGATAACTGCTTGTGACTCTAGTCTAGAGTTTTACTATTACGATAACGACATCTTGAGAAAACATATAAAACATTTTTTCTGCAAATGACTCTCGATCATTGTGCCTCGGTAAGTTAAGCAAATGATCGTCAGTGCTTGCTATTTTTTATTTTCGCTAAGGGCCTGTACTAAAACAAAGTTTTGCACAATCTGCACCAAATCAGTGTAGTTTTCCCAATTTTGTTTTGGTTACGACAGATGTCCATATCGAAGTCGTTGGTTTGCGACTACAACATCAATTGTGACAACGGCGAAGATGAATCAAATTGCTCCACTGCAACAAGATTTTATTGTGAAAGTGGAAGTCCGTTGTTCATTGCTAAAAACAACGCAATGTGTTGGTTGACTGAAGCACGTGTGTTATATTATTCATGAATTCTTATTTATGAAGACATAACGACTTGCCTTTTATAGCAAAGCGAACCTGATAGTATCGATTACGTCTGAGTGCAACAAAATGTTCTCAATAACAACCAAACTAACGAAACTTTACAACAAAGTGAAAACATTGGCAACGAACTATTGCGTTGTGACATAAACAAGAAGAGTACAAAACACATTTCCGCTTTTCAAAGTTCAACACGGACCAGTAAATAACCCAGAAAACCTTCTTCATATATTTCCCTTCAGAAGACCAGAAGAAAATTCAAGACAGCTAAAAAACTCGTTCATTTCACAGTTTGCATGTCTCGGCGAGCCAATGTGCACTCCTATCTGAATTATCTTTGACTTTTTTCTTTTCATCGGTTAGCTGTTTACCTCAAAGTTTTGATGTTAGAATGTCTTCATTTCTCTCACACTACTGGATCCTTGTTTTATGTTGGGTGAATGACGCTGCAGTTGGGATGCTGTTAAAGTGCTTTCCTCCTATCAGTGTTGGCCGCGTGCACACACCTGCTCTGCAAACCGTTATGGCTAACCATTTTTTGTGCTCTTGCGTTGTTTGATTGTGTCTGTAACATGGACCACCCGTCTGTAATAAATGAAATGTTATTGTTATTATAAATTATTAATAAAAGTAAATAATATAAATATATTTTCCCTTCTAGTGCTAACATTAAATGTACCCCTTCAGATAGGCAAATGTACCGCTAGGGGTCCATGTACCCCAAGTTGGGAACACCTGGTACAACGCAAAATTGAATGACAAAATTTTGTGCAGTTTGGTGCCTAGTCTGTTTTGGAAATTTTTATGATGACTACAGTTTTTCGGGAGCTAAAAAGTTCTTGCCACAAACCGGCTGCAGCATTGTGATATATCAAGTGGAAACAGGCCCGTAATCAGGGGGGCGAATCCCTCCTGAAAATGTTTTCGCCCCCCTTGGAGAAATGTGTTGGACATTCAGTAGTTTAAAAATATTGGATATAGTTTAAAATTTGGGCCCCTCTCAGAATACTCTTCGCCCAACCTGGTGTCCCAAGCTGGTTACGGGCTTCGTTGGAAATGTAGCGTTTCGGTAATTTAGACAGTTTGGTATTTTCTAAACTTCTTTAATATCCGGAGCTTTCGGTTGTTACGAAAAATACAAACGTTTGCAAGGCGTACATTTTTACCAAAGTGTTTGCTGAATTTAGTAATCTATTTTGCAAACAATATGTAGTCGCGGGGTAAATGAAACACGACTACTTTAAATTGTCGAGTGGTTCCACTCACTTTCCAAATTAGTGAACTGGTGATGCGATTCAGGCGGAAACTCTCGCGGTGATGCGATTCAGGCAGCGAAGTCCAAAATATATGTGATCTTGTAAGAGGCTATACAACCACAACACAACTGTTTGTAAGTTATAAAACTTATTGGGAGCAACCGTCTAAATTTTGTGAAAGCTTCGTTTCTAAAAAACTCTAGTAGTTTCATTTCACTCAAATTTTGATTGTTCAAAGAAAATGATTTTTTGAGCTAAGGCAAAATAGAACTGTTGAACTTTTCAAAAATCGGTCAACGTTTTGTCGACAAGCAGACTTAACATTTCAGTCGTTGCTTGAAAACCTAGAAGTTATTCCGAAAGTGTATGTTAATAGATTAGTGACGAAAAACCACTCGTGTCTGTAACGCTGTGAACGTTTGTGAAAGAAACTACGCATTTGTTTTTTCCAAACACTTTTGTTTTACCAAAGATAACCGGTTACAGGTTTTTGACGGAAAGGGTGATTGCAGTGACTGGAGTGATGAATGTCCTAAGCAGGAAAACATTTTGGCCTCTCTCCGTGAACTGATTGGAAACCCTTTTCTCAGAACTTTGGTTTGGATTATGGGACTTCTGGCTATACTGGGAAACGCAGTAAGTCATGCGATTGGAAAATTTGCTCGCAACTCTGAAGAAAATTGTTCATCTTTCACCGACAGCATGTTCCTCTCTTATTTTGTGGAGTCTCGAAACTTCTTACTGTCAGTGAAAAACTTACTGAGTTCTTGCTCAACTCCTTTGTAATTATAACGGTGTTCCTGGTCTCCCATTATTCAGAACAAGTTCTTTAGACAATGTGCAACCAGGATACCCGCATTTAGTTACATCCGTAATTTTCACGTGAGTTCGTTCATAGATGTAACAAGGACAATATTCACGAAAGCTATGTTCGTTTGATCCCCCTAAGATTCCTGATAACTATGATGTTTGAAACAAGAAGGAGGCATAGATTTTCAAGTGTTTTTATTGCTTTTATTCTTTTAAATACGCACGAACACTGAAACTCACCAGTAAATTTCATAAGACTTTCGCTCTCGAAATACTCTCGAACACCGCGGCACAGACAGGTTTTAATAAATATTGCCAATCTTACATCAATCAAGAATCCTCAGCTTTAATCATCTCTACTCTAGCATTTTCTGTCCTACTAAAGGAGAGACGTCCAACAAATGATTTTTAGATTCAGTTGAATCGTGACCAGAATGCTAGCGAGTTTCCTGGGAAAAAGGTTCCTAACTTGTTTCCGCAATTTCGTAACACGAATTTGCAAACGGTTATTTTCGGGTAACATGCCTAGTTGAATTTGATTTATCATTCAACTGTAGGTCAAAGGTTAACTTTGTTTTGACGTCTTAAATCGTCAAACAAAGTCACAGACATTCTCTGATTTTACAGGACAGAGTGACAGGGCTTTGCCTTACTCTGATTTTACGGGACAGAGTAACAGGGCTTGCCTTACTCTGATTTTACGGGACAGAGTGACAGGGATCCGCCTTGGGACTGGGAAAGGATATGAGTTGCCTTTTTGACGATCCCGTGTGGCTTAGACACGCGCGTCTAGGGGTCAAGCAAGGCAATAAATTGCCTTTTGACAATATCGACCCACCAGACTGTCGGGAGAGTGCCACTAGGAATGAACAAGGCAACGGCCTTTTGACAATACCAGTCCACGTGGCAGGCGGCCAATTTGGACAAGCCAAATTTGCAGAGTCGGGTGTCAGTACATCTCCCGGACAAGACACAAGTTTGAACTAGAAGATCAGAATCAAGGGACCTGAAGATCTAGTCTGAGAACTCAAGCCGTCAAAGACCCTATGCCCTCACAGCAGTAATATTTCGCTGTATACGCGGGCGGCTTTCTAAGACAGCGCTCACTTCAACCCGTCGAGCTAGGGCATCCATGAGGCAGAGCCTCCATTTTACTTCAATGGCTGAACTACTAAAAGGCAGGGCAGACCAAGGAAGGAATTCACAAAAGCGGACTTAAGGGAACTGAAACAGGTAGCTGAAATCGCAGCTTATATACCCAAATTAGCTGGAAACTCCCTAATTAATCATTATTTGACTAGCAACGAGATATTGCCTTATAAGGCATTCTTCGACTGAACATTGCCTTATAAGGCGTTCATCGAGATTCATTGAAAATCCCCTAATCAATCATTATTTGATTAGTATCTGGACATTGCCTTATAAGGCGTTTTTATGGGGTTTTTAGTCATGATTCTTAATTACATCATTAGTGGAAAGTTTTCTGTACTTTTCCATGACATCATCTTCTTAAGCCTTTGTTAGCTCTGTTTGTTTCTTTGCTTTGTTCTTCGCTTTTCATTTTTCCAAATCAAACTTTACTTGATTCAGTCCAAACATTGTTTTGTTTTCGGATTCAAGACTAACTTTGTTGAAGTTTTGTGTTGCTTAGCAACACTGTGAAAGCGTGATGGTTTGTTAGTCACGTTTTTCGTGCTTGACTGATCGCAGCCTCTGTGTTGCCGTTCGGCAGGCTTTATTCTTGTCGTTAGGCGTCGGTTCGTTGCTTTCTTTTGATGGGGTGACAGTTAACATGTACAGACCATAATGTGTCTGCTACATAATGCCATTTACAAAATTTGCGAATGGATTCAACCCAGTCCCCATGGTGGAGACTAGTTATTCCTTTGTAACTGTTGTTCGTGGTTTTCAAGCCCAGTCGCACAAATTCGACACGTTTTGGTTTTCTACCAAAACTCCACAGACTTGTACATTTACGGTAGGAATCAACAATACGTTTATCCAGAACAAGCCTAAAACACCTAAAGTGCTTTCATTTACACCATTTTTTTCCTTTTTGACATATTTCCTGGGATGCAATACACTCGTACCCCGTTCCACAATCTTGTTCAATTGCCCAGGTTTAGAGTGCAGTCTCTTAAAATGAAGGTCCCAAAATTGAGGAAGTTTCTTCTAGAATGTACCTGCCGGTTTATCTGTTAATGAAGGTGGTTTTCCGTAATTGCGCCCATAAGTCTAGTCAATATTAAATCCAAACTACCATTTCGTTCCTCCAGATCTTGCATCCAAAGCAAAAAACAAGGTTTTATAGGCCGACCGGCATATTTTGGTAAGTTCACATGGCTGTTTAATTCCATTTGTTGCTAGCCGCAAGATTTAAAAAATGCGGGGAAAGACCCCAAATGGGGCCGCAAACAAATTTGCTTGTCAAATCAGATATAAAGGTTTTTGAAATATTTTCAAGAAGACTAAAAATAGGCCTGCAGCGAATCTATTTCTACTCCATTTTTAGGGGCAATACCGTGGTTCATGCTGTCGGATGTTTATGAGGATGTGTATCAAATGATAATAATCCACCATACACAAGCTATGCCTTGTTACGTCAGGATTATTTTAACGTACTGACCAATATTTATCTTATTCAATTCATTGCGACACGAAGGTATGCTAGGTCTAGTCAGGGGCTAGACCAGGGGTCTCAAACTCGAATTGCTCCGTGGGCCACATGTGGGCTTATGAGGTAACTGCGGGCCGCATTATGACGCTGACGCAACAATGGCGGTACCTAAACTTACTTGAAACAGCTTTTACATCTTATTTCCTGCGGAAGGATTAATGAATTACAGGAAAATCAATTCTGGCCGTCTCTACGTTCGTATTAATCAATTGTAGCCATCTGGGCAACTTGTTCGCTCTCTAGCTGAGCACTTTAACACCGGTGAATAAACTACATAACGTGAAAGTCATTAATTTCATTCATTTTCATGCCCGCTTTTCCTCTAGGGAGGGTAGGCGGACTTGGAATACCTCACGGTCAACAGCAATTTCAGATAGTTCTGCTGGCCTTACACCAAGACGGTACCAAGCGATGCAGTCACTCCACGTGGTCCTTGGACGACCTCTGGGCTGTTTTCCCGTGGGATTAGCCAACAGGATGTGCCTCGCCAGTCTTTCGCTGGGAATTCTGGATACATGGCCGAACTAACGTAGCTAAGCGTAGCTGTGATATCTTAATTCGGAGAAGTGGTTCGACATTCAGGGCTCTGCGAATTTCACAGCTGCGCAGTGTGTCGCGAAGTGTCACACTAGGGGCGTAACGATGGGGACAGAGGGGGCAAAATGCACCTGGCGCCAAATAACCGGGGGCGCCGAAAAGTCCCAATATTATCGCATGTTTTTTCTTCAATACAGTACATTTACTCACAAAAGACCCTAGAATCGATGGGGTGGCCAGTCTTATTTCTTGCCCCGGTCCCATTTAACCTCTACACGTCATATCGTGGACTCTTCGCAAAAATCCCATCTCTGGCGCTTGCACCTGAATCAATATTATTTCGCTCATTACCCAAGAATCATGACCATAGATAAGTATTGGAACAAAGACCACTTTAAAAACTGACAGCTTTTCGATGTTTGAAAGCTCCCGTTTTGTGACCACAGAGCGATAAAGCTCACGCAGAGCTGCATTAGCTTTACCAATCTGTGTATCAATCTCCTCGCTCCACCTTCCGTCACTGGTAAATACCATCCCTAGGTAATTGAACTTCGCCACCTGTTGCACTGTATTGCCGCTCACCACCTGTGTCTGTCCATCCAATTCATGTAGCCCAGGGGTGGGCAACCTGCATCCGGCGTGAATATTTGATATGGCCCGTATCAGAATTTTCGTTACCCAATGTAAAGTACAAAATCGCATCAAAACCAAGCTCTATGATTAGCAGGCACTTAAGGTAGCATGTCATATGAAGCCCCTATCCCTCATAATAAGATGTAGGTAGAATTTTAGGATAAAATTAATTGTTATTTGCGGCCTGACAGGGATAATCCACAATTTATGCGGCCCGGGATAGCAAATAGGTTCCCATCGCTGATGTAGAATATGAAAAAGAGCGTGACAACATACACCCTTGCCGGAGTCCAACACAACCGGCGAACGGTCGTGATTTAACTCTCCCGACACGGACACACTTCTGGGTAGGAATACAGTAACTTGACCGCCAGTAACAGGTAGCAGTCAACACCGTACTCCTGCAACACTCCCCAAAGCTTTTCACGAAGAACCCGGTCGTATGCTTTCTCGCGTTCGATAAAACAAGTGTGGACATCTTAGGCATACCTCCAAG
>Ga0210059_1009910_pt1 | contig 14781 bp, 6 predicted proteins | sample Ectturendosymbi2_FD_188042 | JGI IMG/M metagenome (GOLD analysis project Ga0210059, IMG submission 188042) | Ecteinascidia turbinata endosymbiont from Florida, USA - Sample 2 (SPAdes) (version 2) | ecosystem: Host-associated > Tunicates > Ascidians > Unclassified | place: Key West, Florida...
GGGGTCATTTTGGCTCATGTTGCCTGGCCTAGGGCCCAACTACTAGGCCAAAGTGTTTTGCTGAAGTTTTCATTGGAAACTAGGCTCGAGTCCGAGTCTTTTGAGCCTTTGATCGACTTTTTAGCGTTTCTGGTTCAAAAGTTATGATCTAAAATAAACTAATTAATTAACTAATTAGTCAAATATTTTTACTAACTTACATCGTAACTTTTGAACCCGAAACCCCAGCAGGTCATCTAAAGTATCAAAAGACTCGGATTGTAGCCTAGTTTCCAGTAAAAACTTCAGCGAAATACCACCACCTAACGGTTGGTGCCCAGGGCCAGGCAAAGTGGGCCAAGGTGGCCTAAAAGTCCTCCACTTATGATGTCACTCACAAAAAACCTGTACTCCCCAAGCAAAAATTTTTTTTTCGAGTGCAGACTAGAAGACTTGCCGCGTCTTTTGAGACTTTTACCGAGTCTGTAGAGCATACCGGACCGGAGAAATTCCCACGCAAAGCCACGTGCATTTAGGCGTTTTTTTTCCAAAAATCCCCAAAAGCAACCGGATGCCAACGAGTTAAAATTATTATTTCAGTGTAAATTTCCTATTGAAACGTCACATAGCAAAAAATCTCACCCCACAAAGAAACATGCAATGCTGCTGGATTGAACACTTACTCTGGCTGAGGTCTTGAATCAGCAACATCATTAAATACAGATGTTTGCACTTCATTCACATCCCATATATCATCTGGATTAACTTTTGGCTTGACTGAAATATGTTTTAAATGCATTGTAAAAGTAACTACATAGTTTTTCAGGAAGTATTGAACAATCACCACCTAAACATGAAACATATCCAACTAAAGTAATAAAACAAACCAAGGTGAAGTTGCTTGCAATGCTTGATGCATTTGACTACTGTTGATAACAATGTTATTAATGGACACTTGTGTACTTTGAAAAATAGTCTTCAAAAAAGCTAAATGCATCTAACAGCAATAGCTTTTCATGTACAAAACATTATTTTATCCTTCATATCAGACATGGCAATAAGTGCAATTACAAATAATCCATGTCCTGATTCCAGCACATTTACACCTCAATATGCAAACTATGAACAGACTTTTAGCTATAATAATAAGCTTTAAAAATTGAAAACTCACGCTACAGCAGGGGTGTCAAACACATGGGCCACATATGGCCTACAACGGCATTTTGTGTGGCCCACGATGCCTTTGGGGAATTTTCAAATAATTAACATTTACACTATTTAGTTTAATTGCTAAGCCAGCTAGTGAACAAGTTCTTTTTAAACGAACTCAGAGACGGCTAGAAATAATTTGCTTATAACTCATGATACCTTTCACAAGAAATAAAATGTAAAAACTATTTCTAGTGAGGTTCAGGTACTGTCATTGTTGCGCCAGCATCATAATGCAACCCTTATGTAGTCAAAATGGGGCCCTCGGTTACTTCATAAACCCTCATTTGGCCTTTGGAGCTGTTTGAGTTTGAAACCCCTGGACTACAGTATCATTTTTACATAGAATCTAGCAACATGGTCAACAATGCATTTTTTGTGTACATACCATAAGGACTTTCTAACGTTTTTGTAGCATTTTTATTAGATCCAATAGATGCAGGAGTGAATCCTGTAACATCCACCTGCCAAGAAAAATTAAAATCAAGGTTCAATCAATGAAGTTGAATAAAATTTCAGTTTGAGAATAAATCAGCAAGTGCCCTTTGATTGTGGTTTAGAACAGCATGGTCCAACTAGGTTTGACCTACGGACTTTGATAATTTTACAAAACTTTGCGGGCCAGTTCTAACAGAATGATGTGCAAAATAAAAGATTCACAAGATTTAAAATCCAAAAAGGAAGGTAGGTGAGTGCTTCACTGAAATTTTTACACAACAGCAAACAGTAATTCATCACAAATCTCTATCAGCGGGATGCCTCTGGTGGTTTATCTGACACTATCATTCCTATCAAACCCAATATGTTAGTTGCAGCAAGTCAGACTATTGTCCCATGTTTCATGTGCAAGTCGATTTATATTTTTAGATATGGCTTGCTTCATGGCAGAAACTGTACTTCAAACATCAAGTGCATTTTTTATGTGAAATCTTTCAGTTTTGGAAGCCTATCTTTGCTGACTAATTTCCAGAATCTTTCTATAGTCTAGTAGTCCAATGCCATTAATGTTGTACATTTTTATTGAAAAGATGTTAGTTCTAACTAAAATTGCCTACTGTAACATATACACAACAAACAATACTGAGAAAGCTTACAGGCCGTACAAATTCTATCCATGGGCCTGTAGTTAAACCACACTGATTTAGAATAAAAGTAATAGTCACATATGATTCTTGATCAAGACAATGAATTCTTGGGCTAAAGCTATCAGTTCATTATCCCAACATAAAACTGTCTTCAGATTCTTTTTTCTAAAGGGCATGTTAATGCTTGCTGCATAAAAACTTTAACTAGTATGTTGATATGCTTCAAATACTTAGTGAAATGTGTGTTGCATAATACTAGTAAATTATTAACTTACTGGCAGTAACAGTTATTCAAATCTGAGTTAACCACAGCATAGGTTTCAAAGTATTGTACAAGTCATACTAATCTGTGTGGATGTGACACAGGTGCTAGAAAAAATACAGTGTATTCAAGTTGTAATAACAGAAATGCACGACTTTAGTAGGACTGATTGTTAGTTATCCATTGTTCCAATTATTCTTGCAATCATTTTTCTAAATATCAAATTTTTAGTAGAAATTCTAATATATTCATGCTTACTTGGCCATACTTGGTGGGCTGAGCTTTTTGATTATGTGCTTTGGTACATTTCATGAGATTATACTGAAGCTATTGTGTAATCTCTTTTTAATTCAATTGATGCTTGAATTGTCCATGAGAAGAACATTCCAAGATACCAGTAAAAAACTGATGAAACTTTGTGTTTTTGTTCCACAAGGGCACTAAGGTATACCATCAAAACACCTACATGGGGAGGAAAACAGATGCCTTCACATGGCCCTCCCCATTGCGGCATTTCTTGAAATGCTTACCAAATCTGTTATCACGAGATTAACAACTGCTACTCATGCTGGATGTGTTCGGTGTGGTATGGGTCATAAAACACCCTTCTCAGGGTGCGGCAGCAGAATTGCTGCTGAAGGTGACCTACGACTCAACTACAACATAAACATTTTTATAATTCTACATAATAAGATGTTAATTCTTTCATAAAAATATGTGAAATATTCTAAAATGGTGCCAATAATCATGTGCACAAAGTAATCTTCTGCCAATAACAGCCAACTGCAGTGTGCTAGATTGCAATTTGACAAAAAGATCTCTACTTTCACCAGCCAAAACGCCAACTTTCAGATTATACGACGTGCTAAATAGAGCATTTAATGTGTAAAATGTCACAGTAAAAGCTATCTACCACCAAGAAGATACTACAAATTACAGAAATCTACCAAGCTTCACTTTCTAAGGAGCCAAATGATATATGTACCAAAATTTTAATAAGCATAAAATAATGGGTTATCTACAACATAGAAACTGCTAAATTGTGCACACATGTCAGAAACCGCTTTTATTTTATCTTTAATGATGGACATGAATTATAGATTTAGATTTCATTCAAATCTGAAGATAGCAACATGAAATTAAATCATTACCATTCTACCACAACTCAACTTTTTTCAAGTACAAGTCACCTTTGTATGTCATTCAGTACAATTATCAGGATTTTTACAAATTATTTGCTATAAAAATCTAGCACTGTGTTGAAAGACTCATAATGGGACAAATAAAAGTATGCACTTACTTTGACTTAGACATTTTTAAATAATAGTAAGTTTAGCAACTAAAGCAATATTGCTAAAGTTCAAATTGAATTAAAATTCAAGGCAACAATTATTGAATCTATCACTAAATCTTTGATTATACAGTAAACCTCGGTTTAAATCCAGATTGAATTTGACTGATTTTTATCTGGTTTAGGAATCCAGATTGATTTAGGTGAAGATCCGGACTAACCGGAGTCATTGGTGAAAAATCACTAAAATTGAACACATTACAACCGAACAGAAAACTTTTGCTGAAGCAAAACGAATTTATTGATGTATTTATAATGGTAATCAGACTAACAACAGCTTGTTCCAAGGAGTTATGAACAATCTTAAGTTCATAATTTAAAATTGCTTGGCAGCAAAGAAATATGTGATTATTGACAGACGCCAAGATTTCTACATCTGGTCCATAAACAGTTCTTCTATTTGGAAGGCAATGCCAATGTCCTCCAGACATTATACAGAGTACAATGCACTCAGAGATGGTGCTCTACACATGCCCAGTCAACACTGATCAATAGACTGAAGCCACGGTGCAGCAGCGTGATATTCAACCTGATATGCTATCCCCGTGTGTGATGTAACAATCGTTTCTACAAGTAGAATGTTATGCGCAATTGCAGCTATTGTTATAATTCTAAACGTTTGTTGTTGATCATGAGGACTACTGTGTTGCGTCTGAAAGCTGCTGTATCTTTCCTATTGACCAGTCATTACAGTTAAGAACACAACAGTGTGGAAGTGCAAAAAAAAAATATGGATAACAAGATGGGAAAAGAGCAGATGTTATAAGGAATTGACAAAGATCCAGATTAAAAAATCCAGATGAACTGAATAATTTTGTAAAGAATAACATTAGAAATCATTCATACCGCTAGTTTTATCCAGTTTTGGTGAAGATCTAGTTTAACCAAATCCAGATTAACCAAGGTTTACTGTACTTAGCATACGCTAAAACGCACAGATTTGATGTCAAACTTTAAAATCTCATAGTTGAAAAAGTACAATGTAAAACATAGATATCTGTCAGGGTGTATACCATTAACGGATTTATAACGACATCACCAGAGTGAAAAAAACAACTGTGCAATAAATGGAGTTAAAAATATAATGGCAAAATTATTTATTATTGTAATTTAATAATAGCTTGTTTCGAACCCATATACTTAACTGTATTTTCTTAATTTCACAATGGTTCCAACCAAAGTGAGACTCACCTTTTCTAAATATTCTGAAACTCAAATATATATCTTGTTATGATATTGTAACATCTTTCGCAGTAACATTATTTTCACTACAATTAATATGGTATTGCTCACAGTAAAATATCTGTTTTTGTGACTCTATTTCTTGCAACATTTTAGTTCAACAAACAAGATCTATCATAAAAAAATATATAAATTTTTAAAGGGCATGTGACAATTCATCAGAGCAAACAGGGATAACAGGCCTAGTGCTAGTAGTAACTGCTAAGCATATAAAAAATGTTTATTCATTGCCACTACTAAGTATTCTTAATCTTACAATAGCATATCCACAAATAAAAGGAAGTGACTATGCCACGGATATGCCTGGCCTGACGCAATTCAAATAAAAGGGTCAGTTTGTCATTCAAACGGCATGGGTCTCGTGGTGTAGTGGTTAGGCGTCACAGCTGCTATGCCAATGGTTTTCAGTTTGACTCTCACCTTGCCGACTTCACTTTTTTTGTTTACTTTTTTTCAGGCTTATGTTTTACCTTTACGGGTTAGTCTTAGGTTAGGGTTAGGTTAGTGTTAGCTTAGGATTACCTTAAGGTTAGGTTAGCGTTAGGTTAGACTTAGCTTAGGGTTAGGTTAGCATTAGGAATAGGTTAGGGTTATGGTTAGGGTTAAGGTTAGGTTTAGGGTTTATATTTTACGTTTACTTCGTTTCTACCAAGCCTACTGCACTTTCATCATGCATTACTGTTACATCACAGGTGGCATATGAATAAGTTTTCAAATTTCAAGATCCACAGGCGTATCTATAGCCACTGCCTCAATAACAATTTAGAAAAGGTAGAAAATGCACCAAACTTACATTTTATTACAAAAACTGTGTTTTTGCTATGGGACTCTAGGCTGCCCTACTTTTTAGCCCACAGTTTTGACACTAGGCTACTAAAAACAAAATTACATTTATGATTTAATAAACTTTGACTTTAAACAAGTTATACACTACAAGTACAACCAAACCCAAAGTTTCAGTTTTTTGTCTGGAAACGAAGCAAGATATTTTACAGCAAAAACATACTTACAGTATCATCATCATTGCTGGATTCTTCCCCACCATCATTTAAAAGCTTGCTCAAATTCAGTAAGTCCTGCGTATTTTGCAAAGTTGAATCACACATAATTTTTAAACCAGAACGGACTCAAAAACAGTAGGTTAATCTGTTTCAAGCGAATGATGACGTTGTTTGCAAATCTTAGTCAAAGAAGGCAACATAAAAGCTAATCGTCTGCAAAGTGAGTTACGGAAACGTTTGATTTGAATTGCGTGCAGATTCTCTAGGCTTCGTCTGGTAAAAATCAATCACTTGGTAATGCGCTTCCGGAAAATTCCCGAAATTGAAACTGTGTAACAATTGCATATGCTGTAAGATGGGCTGGTGTCACGCGAAATGCCTGACTTGTTATGGTTTTTCAGTTATTTTCCTTCTCAGAATAAAGAAATAAAGACTGGCAATTACTTTTTTGATGTATGTTGTGCAAATCAAAACATTCTGGTTAGATGTCAGGTACCCACAGCAAGCTATAGCACGGGAATACCTTTAACCATTGAAAATATTCAGATTTGGTCGTTGACCTCAATTATTTTCTTTTTCTCACCCTAACCCAGACCCTAACTGGACACATTTACCTAAGCACGAATTCCCAAGCCCTAATAATCAGTTTTATCAGCGTATTTGGCATGTAGAATATTGCTCTGTGCGTGCGTACATGGTGTGAAGCCAGAAATTTAGCTTGACACTGGCAACTTTTCCCTAGACGCGGGCCAAAAACAAACTCTGCAAGATATGGCGGGCCGTATTAATTTCAACCAACAATTCCGTTCCTTTTTCTGTGTATGATGTTGGAAATTTACGGAATTTTAATCAGATTAACTCCTGATTTCCACACTTTGTAACGAAAGCCCAAATACGACGTAGGCTACACTACATTTATAGCACAGTGTGGTTTCTCGTAAATAGTTGTTCATAATCATGCAATACAAGAAGTTGCAAGGAGGGAACATTCATAAAATATAATATTACTAACGGGCCATACAGTTAGTCAATTACTACAAGTTGTGAAGGACTGTGGCAGGCGTGTAGCCAGGGGGTAGGCAATTCCTCCCACACATTCCGAAAGTAGCACTAACTATTTTCAGGTTAATCAAGCGTTTCATGTGTAAGCCAAATCAACGAAACTGCTGAAAAAATTCAATTCCACTTCAACTTTTAGTCGAACCTGATCAAAGCAGTAGGGGAGGTGTGTGACCCATGGAACGGATTTTTTCAAACGGGCGTATAACTTAGATTATCCAGCGAAAGTTGCTGAACTTTTGTACAGTTGAAGGTTTAAGGACCTAAATTGTTCATTTCAAGTTTTATAAAAATCAGTGAATGTTTTATATGTTTTTTTTAGTTTGAAAATTTTTCAATTTTGTTTCGTGGGTCCCACCCCGGTGGGACCTTCGGAACACCCCATAGGGACCGATGGAACAATTCCTTATAGCAAATCATAAACAACAATTATCTCGATGATGCTCGCCAAATTTTTTGAGTATGTTCTTTCGTTGTCAAAAATAACTTATCAGCAAATATCAGTTCGTATCAGCGAAAGTTTTTTTGCTATATATATATAAGTTTAACGTACAAATGTGAAAAATGTGAATTATTTGAGTGCTTCGCCAATGATATTTCGCTAGGTTTAAACAAAATTCTATTTGCGTCATTCAAAAACTTTATACTTTTAGTTGCAAGTCATATTTTATGTGCAAACTAAGAAGATAAACTCACAAATTCTATTAAAACTTGTGTAAAAACACCACAAAAACGAAATAAAATTTCACATATTTTTAGGTTGGCTACCTCCGGAACCAACGTTTAGGCCAAATGACAATACATTTATATTCAATACACGTAGAAAATATCTGCAGTGTTTGCCCCAGTTTTATCTAATTTCCAGATTATTTCCAATGAAACTTCAGGGCGATTGTACAGTATAAGGTTTTCAAATTGTTTAAAAAAGTTTTATATTATGAGGATTAAAAGCCATACTTTTGTGTTAAGCTTCTTGATTCTACTTTTCTTAGACTGAGACCAACGTTAGCACATTTTAATGCAAATAGACACGCTTTCTTTTTGTTTAGTGAGTAGGCTACATTAATTTTGTTAAGAATGGTCCTTTGGAGCACATTCCTCTTCTCTGGTAACACAGACACTTGCACAAAATATACTTTATGTTAACTTTACTTTAAAGATAAAACGTTAAAAAGTGAAAATTGGCTATCTAAATTGCGACCACAGACTTTCTTGAAATCGTGTCCCCATTACTCTGTGTAAACATTTTAGGTTTTTGACCGGCTGTAAAGAGGTAGAGTGGCCAATATAATATCTAATGTTTGCTACTTGTCTCAAGTTCAATGTATTGGAGTTTTTGACATCATAAAAAACTTTATTTAGGTTGTTCGCAGTGAATAAACCTCTGTTGGACTTTCTTTTGTGCAATAAACTTTTGCAAAATCAAGGAATTACAAATTGAGGGACTAATGGAACACATGGGTTCCATCAACACCCATTTTTGAAAAAGAGCACGATTTTACACTGCATCCTAAACCTATCATCCCCATTTTCTCTGAGATATTTTTTAAACTCCCAACCTATCCTGGGAAACGTTTGGAACTTTCTACATTGAAATTATGATAGACAAGGAAATCGCTAAACGATTGCAAAATATTTTACTCTGATGCCTCAAAAACAAAAAAAGTGCCTAAATTTTTTTCAGATCGACACAGATTTTTCCTGTTAACGGACAACACTGTTGTCCATAAACACAATATTCACAATCACATACCAAGAGAATATCGTCACCAGCTGGGGAGTAATTTAAATGTTTCTTCGGTCGCCGTGTTCCATGGGTCCCGCACTTCCCTTATGGTTCGCCATTGTCCATGATTAATCAAACATTGTGCTTAGTGTAAATGCTGGAGAATTCATGCCATGGCTGACCTTTGCCTGGGGTTTAAGTTCTGCGTGGAAGTTGGTGATAATGAAATAGAAACTTGTATATACGCGCTTGTAATCACTAACCGAAAGTGCAATAAGGAGTAACGTTGTTCGCAACTGTTTCTGGCGCACCAACTTGCTGTATCCCACTTAAACGGTGATGTCAATTTCATTGCAAGACCATCGCAGATTTCCTCTATGATACTCTGGCATGCTACAAATACTTAATATTTTGCCCTTTACTGCAGCATCAGCCGAAGCTTTAAATGAACATCGTCGATTTTTGGTTTTGTACAGTTTTACAAGTAGCTTAAATGCGTGAATATGGTGGTGATATATATTTTGTATGTCTTGAAGCTCAAGCCTTGGCTAAGAAACCATTCAGATTCAGTCATCTTTATCACGCAATTAGGCCATAGATAGCCTACTATTTAGCAACAAGAGCATTTATTCTAGATATAGAGCTGTGATGGCATTTAGACCTACTGTGGCGGTTACAATCACGAATATGTGGAACCTTAATGGTTTAATCAATGATCTCCCATTGCCTTGGCGGTGAGTAAAAAAAAACAATTTTGTCAAGTAATCAGAATCTGACCTGTACGCAGTCTGAAAGTGTTTCAACTTTCATGAGATGTTAATTGCCACCCTATCCTATAGCAAATTTGTAAGCATTCAGCTGCAAAGCGAAGAGTCAGCAGAAAAATCTAACAAAAGTAGAAAGATATGCTTTTTATTTTGTAAGTGTTGGAGCCACTGACACTGCCATTTACTTACAGATAACTTGCAATCTGTTTTCTCGATAAAGCGCATGCGACTAAAATGAACGTAGGGAAGGTCGGCACCTGTGATCATAACGGGACCCTTGAACCACCCGTTTATTTTGGAAATCAATACTAGATATTCTTCATGCTTACTTATTTTTCCCATGTTAACGGGATACAAGCAAATATAGCGTCTAGGTTTTTGTCACTGGTTATCACTTTTCTGGTGGTTGAGGTAAAATTGATGGGCGTTGAACATTTTGTATTAACGCTGTTGTTTCTAAGTTGCTTCCTGCATCTTGTATATGGTTAACCTAGTGCAACATAATATGCAATTTAGCAGGAGAATAAAAGCATCGGATGGCCGGGTTTGAGTTAGGGCGTGATTTTGATTCAAAATGGCGTAGAAGGAACCCATGAGCCACAAAATGTGGGGTTCGATCAACAGTGACTCACTAGTCCCGCCTAACTTATTAAATATACGGACGCATGAGATAAAGTCATGATTGCCATTATTTGCAATTCTATTATTTATTTCGTAATATGTTTTGCGAAAGAACTTAAGCTACTGGCATAAATGCTATGGAGAAAGCTGCGTAAATTTCAAGCAAGTGGTTTCCAACCCGAGATCCAAAATGCAATTTCAGCTTTTTCAGTAGATTTATCCCATTCCGTCCAACATTATGGCTGGTTTTGAAAAAAATTGTCCTAATTGATTAACATATACAGTTTTTTCTGACGACTATTTTCCGTCACGTTTCGTGGTGGACAATCCTAAACTCTTGCAAAATGGAATTTGATGGGGATGCTGAAGAACGTTTTCACGCAAATTCTAAAAAGGTAGCATCCACCACAACTCTTCAAGAAATACAAATATATACCAAAAGTCAGGGTGTCACAAAAATACGAACCAGGAAGAAGCAGAAGTCTTCCGTTATCAACGACTCACCTTGTTAAATCAAAAGCCAGGAAAAAACATTCGTGTTCACGGAAAAATTACAGATATAAGATATAACATCCGGAAGCTGTAGTGCCACTAAGAATTTTCTTTAGGAGGGGGCAACCAATGACCCCGTGAGTTACTGACATCGTCCAACTGTTCATTCTTTAGTTTGTAACATCTGAAAATTGATATAAAACCACCAGTAAGATCTTAGCGAGTTTATTTCGGGGGCATGGCTTTTTGACCTCATACTGACTGCGATGCTGTTTTGAAGCCTCACCAGAATCAGACCTACGGTCCCTGAACTTGGAATAGTAGCAGCAGAGAAGGCTGTGAATCATCTCATGAAGACAGCAATGCTGTAGTGGCAGGCACGTAACCAGCTTGGGATAGCAAAATGAAGCGAAGAGCTTTTGAGGGGGGAAATAGATGCACAATAGATTACATTATGCGCAACACTTTATTTCATGGAAGGCAAATATTTTTTTTAAGGGGGCTTGCGTAGTTATAGTTATAGTTATAGTCTTATGTAGTGGAATCAAATAAGAAGGCAATGTGCTTCTTCAACACAATTTATATTGGGCAGGTGATGAAAAAAAATGAATAAAGCTATTTAGAGAAAAATTTCTCAAAAAGCATCTCAGCAGTGTTGAATATAGTTTCACTGAGCCGAACATAGAAGATCTTCCTGCGGTCCCCTATTTTCCTCTTGCCACGTTAAGCTCAGCCAAAAGACGTTTGGCATTAAGGAGTTGGCTGCGAACTTACAGTTGATATACACATTTATTTCCTTTGGACGTATGAAAACATACCTTGTTGTATTATTGTGCAATTTTCGGGATTGATCTTTGAAATAACGTTTTGGTTCGCCTTCAGAATATTTAAACCGGAGATCTACTTTTCACATTTTGGTGATAGCCAGTGGTAATAAATCAATTAATGTGTTTCAGTTATCTGCTAGAAGTTTCATTGTTTGGATTTTTAAATTAAACGACTGGTATATATTACCCGTGCAGAAATAGACCAACATTTTCGTACTGTTTGACACATGACTCATGGGTCACTCAAGCAGGTTCATGGGTCCCGATCCCGACGCACGGGGTCCTTTGATTCACTTGAGTGAGGAATGAAAAAATTCATGTGACTTTTAAAGTTGTAGTTATTTTGCTCCGTATGTTTCCACAATGCATGCCACAACCCTAAGACACTTGCTGCAAAAATTTGAACGAAAATATTGCACCGTGTTGTAGCTACGCTCAATATAATGAAAAGCGGCTCGTAGGTGCCGACTTTCCCCTAAATTAAATTTTTTCCTAGTCGATTGGATTTTCTTATTTAAACACAAATGGATTTTAAAAAAGACTTTAGTCACCGTGGGCGTCCGCATAATTTCTCCCAGGGGGGCAAGGTCGACATTTTGCTTATCATTTTCAGGTTCCTGACGATACAATGCAAACAGACGTTCACAAAACGCTTTTCCCTTTCTACACCACAAAGAAAATACCCCATGTTACGGCAGAAGTCACAAAAAAGCGTTCTTTGCAGCAATAGCCAGGGGAGTCAGAAGAATTTTTCCCAGGGGGACCAACCTGAGCGGTACTCCCAATTGGGGTCCCACGTGCAGTCCCATGACAACGGGAGGGTTTTGTGATCTTAGCCCCCCAAATAAAGCTTCAACCCCCCAAACTGAAATACAAAATACTAGAAATCAGAAGTTTTTATCAATCTCTCAGTGATAGAGTGACTCGAGTCACAATTCTTGGTGAGTGACGTTGAGAATGATGGTGACTCGACTTGAGTCAAGTTTTTCACAGAATGACTCGACTCGAGTGAGAGCCATTTTTGCAAAATCTCTGATCTTCTGATGGGCAAACCCAATAGACCTTTCCTGCAGTTGTGTGCAATGAAGCAGAACGTCGAAAACCAGCCTGCCTGCTGCTGCAGACACTAAGCTTACACTGAAATGCTTGGAATCACAGGTGACGGTATTTTAATTTTTCAACTCCTGATCCATATCCGAAAAAATTTTGCATATCCATATCCAATACATATCCGATAATTTCAGAAATTTTGTATCCGATATAAATCTGTATCGCCGAGTGTCACGATTTGTATCCGATATCCATCGGTCAATCACCGAGTGTCACTTGGTCGATCGCGCCTGATTTTGCATTGAATTGACAAGATAGGGGAGAGTAGGTAGTGCAGGACCAGGCGCGTAGCCAGGGGGGGCAATGGGGGCAATTTCCCTCCCCAATTCCGAAAGTTGCACCAAAAATTTTCAGGTCAATCAAGCTTTTGATGTCTAAGCAGTGGTGAAAGTAGAATACTTTTCTTACCGGAACGATCCAGTATTTGTCAATACCCTCCCAAAATTTCAGCCATAAATATAAAAAAGCAATCAAGAGCACGTCTACTTTTGGCCCACCCTGTATTGTACATTTCAAAAATACAAAAAACGTGCGGTACTTTCTGAAAACCACCGTTTCAAAATCAACCAAAAAGCGTTAGGCTATAGGCTACGTACGGCAACTTGCAATATCTCCGAAAGTGGTTCAGGCAATGCAACTTAAGTAACTTGAGCTGTCTAAATTTAACACCTCATACTATAGCCTACTTGCTAATACTGTATTTGCAATCTACGTACCCTAAAATAGCAAACCTGATACAAATACTTTACATCATTTGCAGGGCCCTAGGTTGTTTTGAAGGGGGCTCTTGTGAAAGGTTTGCGATTGATGTCATACAAATTAGTACTACACGCAGGACCGGATTTAAATTGTTTGTTCACTATTCGCGTGTTTCTTACTTTTTCAGACTGGTAAGAATCGAATGCAACTAAACTATCGCGTGAAAAGATGTGGAGTTAAAAATCAGAACCGTCGCCAGAAAGTCTTGAATAGGGGGCTTAAATTTTCGCAAGGGGACTTGACATTCTGAAAGTTTGATAAAATCTTTACTAATTTGTAGTGTTTCATATTTAAATTTGGAAGGGCTGAGCTCACCAATGCATTATTGAAATACGTATAAAGAAATAAAAAGCTACAATCACCAAATCAAATAAGGCTGAACATAACACAGTGAACAGTTATAATGGTTTTGTCCTGCCTTCTTCATGACAAAATTATCTAAGAATTTATCACAATTTGTTTGCCTTAAGTTTGTCATTTTTAATGTACCGAATGCTTAGTGTTAACAACCTCTCCTGGAATATTGCTGCCCTTTAATTCATTTTTAATTCTCTTGAATCTTGAAAAGGACCTTTCACCTGAGCAATTAGTGACCATCAAGCGAAGAAATAAGGCTTCGTGTGGTTGCATAAACTAAAAAACACTAATCTAAGGCATCAGACCCAAACGCGCTTTTGTCATTTTTTTGCTGTTTCCGTGTCTCGTTGGGGAAGAGTTCTGCGGTTACCAGTTGGTAAAATCGCTTTTGCTTGCTATTCAATATCATCAAGATCTTCTTTGATTTGCTTAGCATGGGAGCAGTACAAACTTGGGCAAATACTTAATAGCAATCTGATTTCTGAATGACATACTGAAGAAAATAAAAATAGAACAAAATCACATCTAAAAATACCAATCGAGCTATACGCGACACAAACGCTGACAAAACTACAGTATTGCTCAGTCACCTAAGAAACAAATATGCTTTTATTGTAGGATATTGCTGCTAGCCCTACGCATAGCTCGTATCTGCAGTACAACCTTGCTTTGATCAGGTGCAGTGACGTAACTAGAGGTTTGAGTCATGGGGAAATATAGCTGAAGGGAGCCCACTGGCTAACACTCAGGAAATAGTTGAGAAACAATAGCAAACCCGGTATTGAACAGCTATACAAAAACGCGAAATCACCGGAAAACACTCCGAAAAACGCAAAAAAACAACATCTACTGAAACCAAAACAATAGTAAATACCAAAATACAATCTAGGTAGGGCCCCGGTTTTTACATTTAGCTTGGCAAGGGGGAGGGGGG
>Ga0210059_1009911_pt1 | contig 14781 bp, 6 predicted proteins | sample Ectturendosymbi2_FD_188042 | JGI IMG/M metagenome (GOLD analysis project Ga0210059, IMG submission 188042) | Ecteinascidia turbinata endosymbiont from Florida, USA - Sample 2 (SPAdes) (version 2) | ecosystem: Host-associated > Tunicates > Ascidians > Unclassified | place: Key West, Florida...
TTACGAAACGAAGTCTTTCCAGATTGTTCAAGCAAGGTTCAGAAGGAAGTTCAGCTTCAACAAATTTCCAAACAGGAGTCAGATTTTCAAGTTGGTCAAGAAGTTTGAAACTCATGGCACTTGTGGAAATCGTAGGGTAACAGGCTCATCGCCCTCTGGGCCTCCAATAACGATTCGAACTCCCGACAATGTCACTAGGGTTCAAGAGTCAGTCGGTCGGAGTCCGAGCAAATCTCTGCGACGAAGGAGCCAAGGAGCATGTACTCTAGGACTCTTCTTATTATTTCTGATTTGAGGACAAACAGTTGCAGATTATAAAATGTTATCTTTTCACCTTTCAATAAATGTAATCATCATTGTGGTATCATTTAAAATCCTGGATTTGTACCCAATCGCTTTGTTTCAACAATTGTGAAACACCCTGTATTCTTCTAATTTTTTCAAGTCCTTGAAATTTCGTTACTGTTTGTTTTCTTTGATTAAAAAAAATTACAGTTAACTGTACAAGTGCCCTGCTTATTTTATTTTTAACTTTTTTGTAGATTTTTCAAAGGAAAAGTAAAGAGTGGGTTTTTTGGTGGGTTTTATTGTTTTTTTTTGAGTGTTTTTTTGGGTTGTTTTTTTTTACAACAACCCTGTATTTCAGTGTTTGTTCTTTTTTAGCAGTACTTGCCCGTATGTACTAACGCTTTTTCCGTGTTGTCTAATGAGGTCATGTTTTTGTTTTTCTGGTTTACTACAACTAACCTGGGTGATGTGGACCTTGATTCTCAGATAAGCGCATAGATATAATTGAAATTTATATCAGCCGTTCAGTACTTCACAGGCAGTGACTTTGAGCAGAATCTGGTTTTCTGAATCACTAGATTTATACGCTGGCCAGTTCAACCAAAATTTTGTTTGAGGGTCACTCACAATTTTAGCGTATGGCCAGTTTAATTTTAGTGGCCCTCAGCAGGGTTGGTAGATACTTCAGTGCAATGGCCAGGGAAACTCTCGTAAACGGCCAAAGCTGCGTACTTACGGCCAAACGTGGTTTTTGTTTAATGTTATGCATAATATTTTCGTTTACATAAATCAGCAAATCAATATTGTCTGGCTGACCAGATTTTCAATCATAAATTCAATTCAGGCTATCCTGCTAGAGTACTCAGCGAATTCATAGTCGTTAAACCAAACAACTTTTAACTAGCCTTACTTTGGAGTGGACATTTTGAAGCTTTGAATTCTGGAATCGAGTAGTACATGCAAATTAGGCCAAAATTCGGCCAAACTTATAAAAATACTCACAAAAGGCCCAACAAAATATTTGCGGCCAAACCACTTCTGAAAACGGCTAAATTTTTGCAGTTTGGTCGCAAAAAAGCCAAGTACCTAACCCTGGTCCTCAATGCCACCACTTCATCACGTTTGTACTGCGCACTAGCAGATTTCCTTATATCCATTGGCTTCTTAGTGCAAAACTGATTTCCAGTTTTCTGACTTCTGTCGCTGTTGTTACCTTTGACACTGAACTTACAGGCAGCGGGCTTCTTTGCTGTGCAACGAACCGAAAAAACAGGTTAGTCTTGAACCGCAGTATTCCAAGTTTGTCAGTCAACATATAACGTACTGCGTACATTAAAAAACTTCAGCATCTTTATTGTTGGGTATCAATACCTTCATTTCACCCTATGCTCAAAATAACAACCAAATAAATCATTTCTCTTCAAAGATTTCTATATGTTACTTACCAATGCAGAATCAGTAGACAGAGTTGCGTTTTAACAATCATCATCAGCATTTGACCAGCAGCACAAACATGAAACCCGCTCTCGTGCACGACCGGCGAGTTGTTTCAACGTTATCAGCTAACATTGGTATCCGCGTGGGTGGACATGTCAGGACGATTGATTCTCCTGGGAAAGTTTTTTCCTAACGTGCGACAACTACTTTAGGACTTTTCTCGCTAGTTTTTTTCTGAGGAAACAAATGTTTTGTGAAATGCGTGAAAAGCATCAGCAAAACTTTGGAATTTACGGTTGAGTTTTAAAAAATCCGAATTTTATTGGTGTTTAACGTGTGATGTTACTCTGAACTATAAGGTGGCTTTCTCACTACCTCAGAGTATCGCTACTTACTTCGAAATGGCGAGTGTTTGCACAAACTAAATTTATATTGCTCATTTGCAGCTGCAGAAACAAGAGTTGGCACACCCAACAAGCCCAACACAAACGTTGCCGAAGACAGAAAATACGATTTACTTGTGGATGAAGTTCTACGGCTGCAGTCGCGTATGGAACCTCTTCGGTTGTCCACTATGAGTCAGACTAAAAAGAATGCAGCGTTTGGCACTCCTATGGTGTGTGATTCATATTTCTGTTAGGTTGTTTAATGTCATTGTACTGTTGTGTGTATGCACATTCCAAGTTTTGCTGACATACAAGACTGCGGATAAATATCCTAAGATGTTTTTATAGGTTTCAAGAAAAGAGCAAAATAAACAATAGCACAACAACTAACGATTTAAATGAAATCACATCAAATGTTTTTTTTTGAAAGAATTTTTGAACACGTTAAGAAAGCATTGAAAAGTTCTGTTAGGTACAAGATAGGCAATGAGGCCGAGCTTTTTATATTAAAAGGGGCATTCCAAATTGTTAAACATCCCTTCGTCTTTTGATTTCAACAACGTCAGGCGTTTCGCTGATAATTAACCATATTGCATTTTTTGCAGAAACGTGCGCCATTTAACGAGACTGTTATATTGTTTTTCTAACCGAGTCGAGTTTCTTGCTTGAAGATTTTTTGCTCGTAACAGATGAGACCGCCTGTTGCTGGTTACTTTTTGTTTTGCATTGTTTGCAGTTACAAGCTGATCCAAGCACTAGCATGGAGTACATCTTGTATACTTAAATCGTTGTGTTTGTGATCTACATTGTAGTTTTACAATTAGAAACTAAGTGGCGGTGTATTTTGATGGATATCACTAAACTTCAAAATTTTTTATCCTTCTTTTTGGTTGCTTGTTGGTGAGTTATCAGGGAAAATTTCGCTACTCCTAATCCTGAAAACAATGAAGGTTTACTGATTGTGCTAAACCCGCTTAGAGTTACTCTCCAGTTGGTTTTGTCGCAGATTTTCTTTATGCATTTTGACGTTGTGCAGTCCCGCTGTTTTGCTTACGTGCGTGTATGTATGGACTCATTTTTGCTCTTGCATAAGCTACTGTGTGACATTTTGCGACTAAATGAGTTAGATCTTCGTGTTAGAGATTTTCTGAAATGAACAGCATCTAAACAAGAAGTATAAGCGGTTACAAGGTCGTCGCCGTGAAAGTTGCGCCTTCCTTTTTATCAGACAATTATTCTCAGCGTTTATTGGAGAAACCAATGACCGCAGCGTTTGGGGCAAACGAATGTTGTTACACATAGCACACGCCTTCTGTTGAATTCGTCGGCTTGCTATCGTGGAAAACGACAGCAATACCATCAATGGAAATATTCGCCCAAGAGCTCGAAGTCCTCCTTCCGCCAGACTCAAACCAACCTGTTGGGAAACCATATTGGATTGTTCACCCTCTACCGTCGAATGAGAACTTAACGAACTCCCGATATAGGTACTGTGAATTGCGCGGAATACTTTCTTACGGGTGCATAATGTCAGTACCCACGCTGAACAATCGTAACTCACGTGCTTGTCGATGCGATCCTTCGAAATGTTGTACAGTAAACTAGGGAAGCGTAGTTGTTTGTCAAGGTTAAACGTGGTTGCGTATTAAGCATTGTGACGATCATGACTATTTTGCGATTTGAATTTTGTAGAATTTGAGCTCTTTATGATCGCGTCAGTGTTTGAAACGTTACTCATACATTAGGACGATTTCGACGATTTCGACCACATGAAAGTTCAGTGAAGACAATTTAGCTTTTTGTCGTCGCAACTAACAGTACTTCCTGAAAAACTCATTCAACGTTTTGCAATGCACTCTTGCCAAGGACGTGTGATCCTCACAACGCCTGCTAATTAGCGTCGTTTTGATTCTAAAATAAATTGTTGCTTGCTGTGTTTTCTCAGACCTCCTCCTCCGGAAACTGCTGCCGAGAAGCTCGTTCATCGTTTGCTCTCGATGTTTCACCCTCGTCCGTTTGTGACAATGAGATTCGCACCACAAGGTTGTGTAGCTGTGGTTCGCGCCGAAAACTCTCTGTACATGGACATTTACTTCAGGTGTGGGCACAGCGTGTGTTGCAGTAGTGCGTTTTTTGCATATCAGTTCATACGAGATGTTCTGTGATTGGCGGAAGCGTGCATTTATTTTCGTGACAAGGGCTTGCAGACAAGTTTTAACCACCGTCCGCACAAACCAACTCAGTAGAAATCGTTTGTTCTTCAGACAAGCACAACAAGCTTGTTTTCTTTCACGGTTACTTTTCGTGAGAAGGTTATGCGTTATTGCTTTGCTTGTTGCGGGGGTTTTCTTGCATAAAAGGTGATGGGCTCTTTGCTTCAGTTCTTCCTACAGTTTTAAAGTCACCTTCACTGCGATGTTAGGAGTGAGGCAAACGAAGCGTTGGCATTTAGCTCCTACTTTTTAAAAAGCCGCCAGTCTTTCTTTTTCAAGATAAAGCAAATGTCGTTAGAGCTGTAGTGATTGCAGGAGCACCAGTTACGCTGGTAGGCTTTTCCTCGACCTTGGCTGGCGCGCTACAATTGAGCAACCACGAGTCAATTTTCGAACTTCCTTTTGTGCTGGGATTTTGCTTTTTGCACAGTCTCCGTGTTTTCTGAGCAGGAAACTTTCGTTCGAATTTCCGCGATCGTTGAGCACCGTTGTTGAATAAAGTTGACAGCAAAGTGTAAAAGAGGTGGCTTGCATCCGTGTATCTGAATTCACTGCATTATTTATTCTTGTTGAGCGTGAATGCTAGGAAAGGGTGGAATGCTGAGCTGTAGATGCCTATTGTTTCTGAGACGCCAAATTCAAGATATGTTTATATCTGCGATGCTTTATTCTGGGACGTCAAGATCACGCATGTAGACCCAGTTGATAAAAAATATTAAAAGAGATTACCGTCATTGTTCTTATTCGTGAGTAAGCTTTAGGAGTTAACCATGCTTACACTATTCATGGTCATGAAGAGATTTCTTTATAAAATCTAGTTAAGCTGTGGCTTGTTTCTGCATTACGTGTGTTTCGGTAACAATCTTTTTTCTTTATGGGGAATTTTTACCTCGACTATGGTCTCTGACATTGTAAGTCCACCGCTGCTCCGTTGTCACTCAAAATCCGGCTTTAAAGTTTGGAGGCTGTTGAAAAAACCGGCACACAAACTGTTTATGACGGCAAGTAAGTGTAATAAGTTCACGCAAAGATAATCTCATTTACCACAGAACGTGGTATATACTTCCATGACTGGGAATATCCTGCTGCCAAGCATACAAAACATGCATACTTTGAAGGTGTGCGGAATACTACAAAAAATCATGCAGTGTATCCATACGCATTGTAAACAGCAAAGAATTAAACTACCCACATCGTGAAAACGTGGATCTTCTGCCTGGGAGAGGCAACACATTTTCATCAAGAACAGGGGAGTACAATTTCGGACAAAACGTTATATGTCGACCAGCTGCGATCATACAATGCAAGTTTTTTTGCAAACATATGTTTGAGCTGAAGTTGGCTGTTCCTTAGACTAGAGGAATTCCTCCCTTTACATCATTAAATCAAACTATTATACTTTCTCAAAACACTTACAACTCAACCGCTCCTACAATTGCAACGATTATTAGGTGGGAGAACAAATTCGTGCACACAAGTAAAGATACCCGAGCGAAAATCTTATCACTCCTTGTTAACTGCCATGACACAGTACGAAGAAATTATATGTCTTGTTAAGACGTTGTCTGGTGTAATGTAATCATGTTCCAGGTTTGATGCATCTCGCAGTGGAAAAAAACAAACAACCGCGTTTACACGTTGGCTGTTTTTTCATGATGAAAGATCTTTAAACGTAATTCTATACGAAATTTTTATTACGATCTAATTATATAAACTGCTGTCAGAAAATATAAATATTATTCGTTTGTGTGGTATGGATGTTTTTGTGATTTGAATTAGTACAGTCGGCGATAAAAAGAAGATTCGTTTTAAACTTATGGCAAGGCAAGTGTTTTTCCTACACTTATTAATTAACAGGCTTTGCAGCTAAAGTTTGTGAGTTGCGTACAGTCGGCGATTTCACTCATTTTGATCAACGACGTGGTTAAAAGCTTACTGCTTTTGACTGGGACACGAGGCCTTGACTCGGGTTGATCTCAAAACCCAACCCTCTTGCGAATAACTGACGGATGACTAATGTGTCGATCCGTTGGAAATCACAAATGCACCCGGCAAGTTTGCCGCATACATCCGTCAAGTTGATGCTCTTTTGTTGCATCCTTTTGGCTGATTTGGATGGTCGTTGTATCGTCAGTGCGGTTATTTTGTGCATTATATTTTTGGGGAGTGGCCGCACTGTATTGGCTGGGATTAGTTTTAGTTTTTGCTTTTTAGAAACTGACTTAATTGAAGATATGCTTTTCGACTGATCCTTATTTTTTAAATGGCTTGAAGTATTTTGTCTTAACTCAGTTTTATTGATTCGATGATAAAATGCAGTTTTGCGACTTTTTCAGATTTCACTGCGAATTTCAACTAAACGAACCGCCGCGAAAGCCTTTTTGGTTCACACCGTCCCAGTTTACCGGACACATCGTTATCTCGCGTGACGCCAGCCACGTGCGACACTTTAATCTTTTCGTGCCAAGCGAAAAGTGAGTACCTTTCGTTGAATTGAGACGCCTTCACCCTTTTTCAGATTGCCGGATGATGATGTATTGAGTAGAACAGTCGAAAGCCGATCTTAAAACACTAGTCCACATTACGGCAAGCTGAACAGGTTCAACCACTGTTTGTGTACAGTAATACGTTTAATACGCGCCGTTAAAAAGAGCAGCGTTTTCTTTTCCTTTTAAGACCATCAGCTTTGTCCATTTGAACATTTTTTACTGTGGCGCGGGTCGCAAGCTAACATCCACCTTTACTAGCAAGACCTTACGATGTTTGAAAAACCTGCTCAAATCCAATCGATGTAGTGTAAATAAATCTGCAAGGATTGTGGGCAAGTTACTTCACGCGCAAAATTCAGTTCGTTTATAGGACAGGTGAGCTTGAGTTAAGTGATAATCTGTCAATATTTTAATCGTTTGGTTTTATGCGTGGGGTTCGTGCGTCGGGAATTTATACAAGCAGTGAACCACTAGTTTATACCACTCCTCTCAGAAAAACTAAGAACATCAATTTGACCAGACACAGACTGACTGACACTTGTGTGGTTGCCGATTAAAATCACCAACAATATCACAACCTTGCCTTTGTTGCAAGAGCTTTTGTGGAGCAGGTCATTTTATACCTTGCAAAAAGCAGCGAGCTTGCTTTTTTCATCACCCAATGTGTCTATTACGGTAGTCAGACTGAAAAAGTTTCTTTTCTGGCTTCAGTCGGCTGAACGTTGATATGGAGTGGGAAACGGAGGAAGGAGACAATAACATGGAGGTTGATATTGGATATTTACCGAAGCTGGAAGTCAGGAGCATTGCTCCATCGAGTCCTGTTCAGTTGTTGAATGATGATGGAACTCGGTTGGATAGGAGGTAGGGTATTTTCGTTGTGGCGTTGCAATAGCTCGTGCTACAGCGGCTGAAACTCTCCCTGAAACTCCAGCGTATGATACCTTCCGCCCATTTCACAACATCACCGTTGTCTTATCTCAAGGCCGCAATATACGAAATTCCAACTTTGGAACCCGCAGAAAAAAACTGCGAACGTATAAATGAAATCCCATCCTTTAATATTCGCAACAAACGATTAAAAGATTTCTCAAAATTATCAGACTCTTCACTTCCCATCGTATTTTCGTGCGTTGAAGAAAACAAAGTGCAAGCAGCGTTTCGTGCTTAGCAGATTTGAGCCGCGGAAGGTCGCAAAGCGGAGTCAAGCAAGTCGCTGCGCGGCCATCGAAGCTGTCGGGATGTGTCATAACATCTGCGCGACAGCCCACAATATAACGGGAACGTTGCTTGGTGCGAACGAGTTTGCGGACGAAAAAATGCCGCGAAAAGAAGGCTTTGCAGTAAATTGAACAGCGAGACCGAACCTTTGTCTCTTTCTGCAAATTGTTACATTTAGTATTTTCCATCGTGTTCACGATTTAGTGGCTTGGTCAGCGTGTTTCCGCAAGAAATTTCGGTTGCGGTCAATGTTTTAATCCTGCTGCTGCAGATCTACACGAAATGCAAGTCTTACATCGGTGTCGTTGCCCGTTGAAACGGCCAATACCTGCGGTGCCTGTATATTCTGCAACTATTTCATTTTGGTGTAGTCGCGTCGTGTTTGTATATTCTGAAAATATTACATGGACAAAAGAATTTTTGAACCCGTCGTCGATACCACTGCGTTATTTTCAATGCGACTGATGCGGTCGGTCGTCCGTGAAACTGCAGTCTTATTATTGAATGCTGCTTGCTCAGAGAACTTTGGAAAAGCGGACAAGATATTGAACTTAATTTCGATCGAATTTTATGGCGTGCCGAGCTGTCAGAAAAAGAAGTCAGAAGTGAAATGGAGAAAGCTTTTTTTCCATTCAAACAAGTGAGTTTCTGGCGTTTAAACGTGCTTCGACGGTTGTGCTTTGTTGCCTGGCCGCTTGGAAGTGGTTTTTGCTCGCTATAAAAAATGTATTGAACTGCAGAAAAAATAGTGGTGTAGATTGCTTAAATCGGCACGGATTACTGATCAATTTTCGCTTTTCAAACCCGTAAGAAAGTGTATGCTTTTGAAATACGACGGATAGTACATTGTCAGAAACTGTTTCACCGAAACCATTTCGTACCAATCGATGATTTTAAACTGTAGAAGTTACACGTGGCCTTCTAGATTTGAACCTGTCATCGATGCATTTCCACACAGGCCTTCCAGATTCCAAACAATTTGTTTGTTGCCATTTCCAATAGGTCGACTACTTGCCCTTCGAGGACGCCTTCAAGCGAGCAACCGTGGAGAAGAAGCTTGTCCATCAGGTGGTGCTGTGGGGCGCACTTGATGACCAGTCCTGCTGAGGTTCGGGGCGGACTCTTCGAGAGACAGCTCTCGAGAGTTCGCCCGTCGTTCTTCTGCTAAAGGAGAAGTTCGTGAGGTGCGGCGTGCAATGTTGCGATTTTCAACCTCACTGATATTCAAACCGGTTCCCTATGTTCAGCACTTTTGATTATCGGTTGTTCTTTACATATTACGCGTAACATGTCATAACCTGGCCGTGATGAAATTAAACGTTTGCTAAAAAGGTGAGGTAGTATTTTGTAAAAGTATTTTTCCGTATATGATTGTAATACAGGCAATTAAACCGGAGAAAAGTGAGAACTTACATCTTACAGAAAAAGAAAACATCTCTTTACAAATACAGCAATACGGCAACACAACCGTTGAAATAAAACAAAAGTTCCCCCGTGTTCATTTATTGCCTTAGCGCAGATATCCGTGGTTATGTTGTCACAAACTTGCAGTTTGTATCAACGACTGGTGAAAAGTTCACGCAAACGGCAGGTGTAATGAAGGATATGTATTGTATTTGCTCGTGAACAAGTCTAACGAGACAGTGGCTTCAACCCACGTTGGTGAATATGGCTTGTTCCGTGTCGCGGGAAAAAAATGCTGACGTGTCGGCCAATCATGAACACAACAATTGCTGTCGTTTTGTTTTGAAGATGTGAATCATGAATTGGTTTTGGAGCTTCCGTCGGTTGGGTTTATATTAGATTTTTACCCCTCTTTAGATAACCCTTTTTCCAACGATTCAAGTATAGCCGTTCCCCTAATCGGTTTCTCCGTTTTGCATTAAAAAAGTTGTTTCCTGTCAGTCAACGTCCGTTTTTATCTCTTTTATGATCGCACGTTTTCTTTAGAAAAAAGCAAAACACTCAATATTAAACGTCCATTTAATTTAGCATTGCGTAAATGACAAATATGGCGAAAAACTCCTCTAGAGCCAGAAATGCATAAAGTAACGTGAATATTGGTCGAAACTTTCAGCTACTAGATTTCTGCGACTTCCGCAAATATGTTAGGTAGAAAAGGTGAAAAATCACGCACCTTAAATTGACCGGGGCACCCGAGTAAGACTGAAATAAACGAAAACGAGTAAAGTGCAGAAAATTCACTGCCATCAGATCCAAGTCCCAGCCAGATTCGTCTTTGTCATGCCGTGTAGCTCTTATTTCAAGAACAGCTTTGTATTCGCGAAAAGTTCTTGGAATCATGTCAGTTGGCTAAAACACCAGACACACCTTAAATGCAGGCACTGCGTTTTTGCAGCATGTTACACCCATCCCTACAATTTTTACGTCGCAGCGCATGAAAGCGTATGTTAAACTTTTCCCAAATTATTTCTGCAAATCGAGTGTGTCTCGGTGTACTGTTCAACTAACAATATAAAAGTCGCCCTTCTTTTCTGAAAATGAGAAGCGTGCTCCTGTTCACATTTTTGTCCTCCAAAATTACTTGAACGACGGTGATTATAAGCGCTAAATGATTGTGCGATCCGACTCGGAGACAACAATTCGTTTTTTTGCTGCAGATAGCTTTTTCTTATAACTATGGCAGTAGGTATAACCGGAATCTAACTAACAACATTTTCTCTCATTTACTTTTGGCTGCTGCACCAACCTAGTGAACGACCGTGCTGCCAAACTGACCGAAACTTGGGGTTCAACTTCACCAGAGCCTGGCGAATGCAACACTGTCCTCGGTTTGATTTTACAGTGCAACGGCATGCTCAATAATTTGAGGTTACCAATACTAGCAGGCTTGTCCATGGGATATGTCAGAAGACTTGAAATTTGTCCCGTGTCCCGTTGGGAGATTGTCATTATAGGATTTAGATCTACCTAGCAAAACGTTATGGTTTTGTCTTTCTTCCACCTGTTGATTGAAGCACATGGCATTTTAAGATTTTTTACAGTTTTTCAGAACTGTCGTTTGTGTCCCGTCCTTCCACTTTAATCTCTGTGGTGCACTGATGTCTTGTTTTGCTAGTAAGAAGCTTGTTGCCTCTTTTATTTTCTGGCCAGTGCGTAAGTAATTCTGAGGTCATATAGCAGGAATATGCTGAAATTTAATGCCTCTATTAAACGCTCACAGCACAGTGAGTATTAAATGTAGAGGCTCAGTGACATGGCGCGGTAATACGAGGCCCCGAAAAAAGGTTATGGACTAGAAAAAGCTCAACCGGATTTCCACCCAATTGAGTTTGGGGTAACTTAGCCACGGCTCTATCATGGCGAGACATGCACACGATATAATGTACTTTGTATCACTAGTTTCGTGGGAATCCCATGGGATGGAATGGATGGGACCAGAGTTGTACGTCGGGCCCGGTTCGGGCTTAAGTTAGTCAAAATATTTCGGGCCTGCAAACCAAAATTTTTGTATAACATTGGAAGTAACGATTTTTTTCTTTCTTGAAGTACATTTGTTGTGCTCACTGCGGTGACTTCCGTGAGTGAAGTGTTTATGATTTCTCTTCAGCTAATTCTGTTTGCAAACACAGCTGCGTTCTTTTGTTCTCTACTGGGATTAGTGTCATGCTCTTTTTTAGAAAGCACGGCGGTGAGGAAATTAGCACGCGATGGCAGTGCGTCGAAAAGATCATTCACTTTACGCGACTCTTCGCTTGTGTTCAGACGCGATGGCCTACAATCCGGCTTTTCATCCTGTCGCGCTGTCCTAAATCGTTCCTTAGTGCCTATAGCGCCATCGCGGTAGTTTCGTGATGGTTTGTTTTTATGTTGAGAAACATTACATTACGCAGTATTAGCGTTGACTAACAAGCTGAGTTTGTGCTTGTTTAAGTTAATGTTTTGGTCAAGGTGATTGGTATTTTGGGTGTGATAAAATCGTGTCCCTGCAGCTACACTCGCACACTACGTTTTTTGATACACCACAGTTGCGCATATCTTGACTCACTCCGTAACTTTGGCTTTCAGGCTAAATCGGGCTTCAAAAACAAATGCCGGGTTCGGGCTTCAAAATGAACCCCATTTACAACTCTGGATGGGACAGTCACAAATTGCCATGGGATGGGACAGAAAAAAGTGTCCCATGGACAAGCCTGCAGATTTCTGTACCTATTATATAGCTTCGTCATGTTCAGCGATGGATATGTCCCCATCTGTGTTAAGGATTTGAGGTTAAGCGAAAAATAGCGCGAATAACCTGTTCCTTTTAGGTTTCAAATAGTGGGTAAAGTTCGGTTTCAAAACTTAAGTGTTGTTTAAGACAGTTCTGAAATAAGCGAATTGATGCGCCATTCCACTGGGGCAAGCAGGATACGAACTACACAATTACCAAAGTCTACCGAAGAAGATAGCAAGCATGTAAAGCATACAACGACTCTACTGTATGGAAAACAATACTACACCCCACTGTGGCCCTTCGATAGTTATTTATGGATTATTTTATTTTTTGTGACGCAACTACAGGGCTTTTCAACACTGTTTTGTCAACAAACTGATTTTCCGACGAACAGTTTCCCGACAACGTCTTTTTTCAAACGTAAACAGCTTTGCGACTAAAAGATTCCGTTTGAACGGCTTTTATCAAAAACGTGTATATTTGAAAAAATTCGGTGCGAGTCAAATGTCAGAGCGTTTTCATCAAATGCGTAAAATCCTCAGCTGCGGTGCCGGTGTGCCACTGAAGCGGAAAGCAAAAGGCTTTGCTTGACTTACTCTGTAGGTGCTTTTAGCTGCTGCCCTGCGTGCGTTCACCTTCTGAACACCAGCAAGCAGGCGCCGTGAGCAGCGCGTGACTGACTTGTGCCGCTTTTCTGGACAGCACGTGGTCGCTGGTCAAACGCTTGGAAGAGGTTCGCGACAGCGGGAAACCGAACATGAGCAAAATCGCCAATCTCACGTTGAGCGCTTATTCCTTCCCGGTTGAAATGATGGTGCTTCGCGCGAATGGCTCTGTGGTGAGTCACACGTGTTTTCTCCTCTGCCACGTTTGAGCCGTTCTTGTTGTGCCGTCATGGCTTGGCGCTTGCGACAGCTGACCAGCTTGTTTGTCCACCCACTGTGGTGTGGAACATTGCTCAGTTTTTTGTGCTGTGCTTGCTACCTTTCACCATGCGTGTCCTTTGATTATTGTGGAAAGCGAAGCGTAATTTAATACGAAAACAATTAAAATCATTCTGCTGATTTCAAAACCGTCTTGCTTTTTAGGTTTGTATTTAAGCGTCATCTAGCCATCTTTACTTGTTGGGAGTGCACATGACTTCAAAAAGTTAGCATTTCAAAAAGAAAAAGATTGAAACTGACCCTGGTGAAGTAAATCAAATCAGAGGGCTCCGAAATTGTATTGAAAGCATGACCTGCGGTGGTCGTCTTGCGTAATTAAACAGCATGCATCATTTTATTCAACCGGGCCAGATATCTGGGCAAATCGTTTGAGCAAATGAAAGGATGTACTTTATCACATTGAATAATTTTGAAGTGAGCAGCTTGTCACCGCACTGTCAGACCTTCGTTCACTGGGCCTCTTAAAAAGTGCCTCACCTGTTGTTGCCGAATGTTTTCAGGTGTCATCGTTGAACGCCAATGACTGGTTGGCCAACGTTGATGACAACCTTTCGTCGGAAGAGTCGTGGTACGTTGACTACATTGAGGCTGCAGCTTAGCATGCGATAGGTTTAGTGATGTAAAAGATTTGAATTGAACCTGGATAATCAATTTTGAAGAGCGCACAATTAATTTTGTGACTTGTGTTCATTGCTCTTCCGGAGAAGCTTTGCTACTGTTGCATTTGTACCACGGTTAGGCAAGTTATTCTGGATATAACGGAAATGTCGTCCCGTCCAAAAGCGTATCACAAACTTACTCCGCTGACAACCAGCAGGCCCCCAGTTCCCAAATACCTGTTTCGGGCGCTGTGTAGTTATTTTCAGCACTGTGGTTGCAACACCGATTTAAAGCACAAATTGGACTGTTTAAAATGTTTTTAATCTGGTGCGATATACGCCCGAGTTGTGCGTGGAAGTTGCTTGTCAGGGACTGGATGTTTTTCCAGCTCATTTTCATGCTTGAAAAAGCAAAAAATGCGCCCAGTAAAAACAAATAGTTTCATCTGATTTATCAGCGCCCATAACCCGATGACCCGATAATTAAATTGAACCATAAGGAACACAGACATCAAGGCGGCTTCTCACACTGCTCAAGATTCTTCCCTATCCAAAGACCAGGCTGTTAACGTAAATGTACATGCTTGTTGCAGGACCACACCGGGGTCAAAGGAATACTTCAGGTTTCTTCAAGATGCTCTTGACAAAGTGTAGCGGAAGTTATTGAAATCGCTTTGCCATCTTCATTCGGTCGTTACATCCACTAGTTATTTGCTTCGATCGATTTATTTTATCCTTGGCAAACAACAAATTATCATATTTGCTACTTTCCCCACTTGTTTGTTGCTTTTCGTATACATCCTTCTAAATCGAAGTGGTTGCTTTATATCTGATGCGAATACTGCGTTTCAAAACAGTGTTGTCCTCACCTTTTTTCCTAATCAACAACAACGTATAGTGCCTTTTTATGTCGTGAATGTTTTCGTTTCGGTTCTTCTGCCATGACTTGCCAAGTGGTTCTTTCATTTTGGTTGTTTTTTAAACTTCCTGCTCCATTTGCCTCAGTGCTATCGACTTTCCTTTTGCA
>Ga0210059_1009912_pt1 | contig 14781 bp, 7 predicted proteins | sample Ectturendosymbi2_FD_188042 | JGI IMG/M metagenome (GOLD analysis project Ga0210059, IMG submission 188042) | Ecteinascidia turbinata endosymbiont from Florida, USA - Sample 2 (SPAdes) (version 2) | ecosystem: Host-associated > Tunicates > Ascidians > Unclassified | place: Key West, Florida...
TAACTTTTGATCCAAACCTCCTAGCTCAATTCCGACTGCAGATTCAGAAAGAGCAGGCCAGAAATATCTGGAGTACCAATTTTCAGACTTATAGCTTGTACAACAATGAAGTTATGGGTCTCCAAAAGCTTTTTAAAATGAGCACGGTGATCCACGGGGGAAAAAATGTCTTGGGGCCCTTACAGTTCAAAAGTCCATAAAATCTGAACCGCTTTGAATTTTGGTCTGAAACTTGAGGATTTTTCATTGTTCCCATGGAAGCACTGGTTGAGTTGACATGGAATGACCCTCGTGAAATTGGTCCCAGAAAGCACAACCAGATTCATACATTAGGTATACTGCATTAAAAGGTGCACTTTCGATTTTTGCGAAAATTAAAGGATTTTAATAATTTGACATCTTTTTCTCAGCTCAGACCAAGGATTGTAAGTGACAAATGCTGTTGAATTGAAACAGGCAATGCTCAAACTGAACACAACATTTATGTTGCAACATCGTTGTCGTCGTTCATGTTGCAGTATTCTGTATTATTACATCATAGAGCCTAAGTAGCGTTGAAACTGCAAACAGGGAAGTTTATCTACAGCACATGAAATGCACAGATACCCACGCAAGTTTCAGGAAGCGCTATCCCATTTGACCAAAACTCTGGTATACAAAAAGAACTAGGGCCGCATTCTACATCCAAGTCATGCATCAGGTAATGACTCATCGAATTATAGAAAAGCGCAGCCACTTTTATGCGCAAAATTATGCGTGCTGCCATTTTGTAACAAAAGCTTAAAGTTCTTTTTTTTTGACCAAATTTTTAGTTGCACAGTGCTAGACCAGGTTTTTGCACCCCTGCACTGTGCTGAAACAGGCTATATGAAATATATCGTACTTGCGCGTTCTCTTGCGTATGACTTTTTTCTTATGCGCACTTAAACTTATGTGCCCTCTGGCGTAAAGGCATAAACATCTAAGACCCCGTTTATAACGTGCACCAAACTTTGCATCTGGGGTTTTTGGTATACAATTTTACACGTTATACTTGAATAAATACAATAGTTTTCCTGTTGGCCGTCAGAAGTAACGTAGCCAGTCTAGTGAAACATAGCAAAAATAGGAGCTCTTCTTAACACTTTGATATCCGGTAGGATCCGGGGATTCTCACTCCAAAACAACCAGATCGCATGTGGCTTTGCGCATGCGTAACTCGGGTGCCGAAAGTGGTAGAGAGCTGTTCGAAGGCTTAAAAGACGCGGCAAGTCTTCTTGTCTACAATCGAAAAAAAAAATTTTTTGGTTGGGGAGTTGCGGATTTTTTTGTGAGTGACATCATAAGTGGTGGACCTTTAGGCCAGCTTGGCCCACTTCACCTTGCCCTAGGCTCAAACCATTAGATGGTAGTATTTTGCTAAAGTTTTTACTGGAAACTAAGCTACAATCTGAGTTTTTCGATACTTTGGATGACCTGCTGGTGTTTCGAGTTCAAAAGTTATGATCTAAAGTAATAAAAATATTTGACTAATTAACTAATTAATTAATTTGTTTATTTTAGATCAGAACTTTTGATCCAAAAACGGTAAAAAGTTGATCAAAGGCTGAAAAAACTTGGACTTAAGCCTAGTTTTTAATGAAAACTTTAGTAAAATACTTTGGCCTAGCGGTTGGGCTCTAGGGCTAGGCCAGGTAACATGAGCCAAAATGACCCAAAAACTACTTCACTTATGATGTTACTCACAAAAAATCCGTAGCACCCAACCAAAAAAATTTTTTTAAGTGTAGACTAGAAGACTGCCCGATCTATTTGATCCCTTGAAAAGCTCTCTAGCGCAATCGGCAGAAAAGCTATTATGGCATTGGTAAGGCAACTAAAAACTCCTGGTTTTAGGCCGAAATCCAGGTACAATATATTTGTAGACCAGCCGTTAAAGTGTAAGTACACTTTACACTGACTTTATTGTCCAAAAAATACGGTATGTGTAAAATTGTTCTCTGTCCTACTACGCAGCCTGCTGCTGTACTACCAGTCTAACAACTGCCGAACTGTGACGCATGAACTACAATATTGTTTGTGACGTAACAACAAATAGAACAGTTCTCACAATGTCACCACAATGGATGATTTAATAAAAATATATTCAAATCAAATGTACATTTAAAACTACTGCAGCTGAGATTTGTCCATCCTGTTAATTTTGTTTGATTTGTTGAAAAAAACACCGTTTGCATTCCTTGCCCAATTACTAATAATTTTGAATCGAGGTTTCGTTGCTCCAGAAGACACCAGCAGTTATTCATTGATCCCCTGGCAATTCAGTGATCTGCATTCGACCCCGTGACTATTTATTGACCCCTTGCATGATCCAATTGATCCCTGGGGATCGATATTGACCACATTGAGAACCACTGCTCTAAACAAAAACAAAGAATCATTTTTATGCAGATTCCATTTTCACATAGTTATTAGCCTCTGTGCAAATTTGATCTAATTTTAGCTATTCTCAGTACTAGTGTGCTAACCAGTATTACTGGTATCATCAGTAATGTTATTGTTAATGGTTTATTGTTTCATATTATGACTCAGCCAACAAGCAGAAGCACCATGAAAACCATCGCATGAAGTTAACCAACCATTAATTAGAGAACATTAGGGCAAATAAAAACACAATGGCACAATAGCTGATCAGTGTAAACAAAGAAAAAGGATGCTGTGTCACATAGGATTGGTGAAGGACCACGGCTTGCTACTTGCCTTTGGCATTTGCTTAAAAGCATAGCTATGGCTTTCCGAATATTTGTGTTTTCTGTAAGTTTTGTTGCTCCCTTTTGCTTTCACACAAGAAGAAGAACTTCACAAAAAATTGAAAAATGAGCCTAACAATTTAATCGATCTTTTGGCAACGTAATCATAATATCTAATCTGCCAATTTAAAAACATGATTCTCTTTGCATTGGCTTTCACAAGTAGGCAAGTTACTTATTCAACGCACTTGCCTCAAAACAGTAATACTAAATTTACACTGTCAGTGTCTGCTTGAACCTCTCTAGTCTGTTCTGAAACACCTGCTGTACTTCTCTGCTCTAATCCATCTCGCAAGTGTCAAACACGAGCAACTGTTAGAACCAACACTGTTCCCACACAGTGCAATTTTCGATTTCGCACATGAAAAAGTACTGGCCTACAAAAGGCAGAAACGAATTACATGATGATGATGATGAGATGATCTAGTATTCTGATTCTAAAACTGACGTCGGAGGTAAGCTTAAAAGGAAAACAAGTACCTCGCAAAAATTTTTGAATAAGAAAGCCAACATTGACAATATGAAAATCTCTTTTAAGACGAAATTTGTAGCGTGAACATCAAACATCAAAAAATTTTCTAAAAATATCAAATCTGAGTTTATAACATGAAAAGCAGCATCTCCGTTTCCACTCAAGCGAACATTTACATGACAAAACATTCAACATTCACATAACGGTTCAAACGTCAGTCATGTGACCATTGAAAATACTTTGCTGTTTCACAAACTATAGCTACAAACACGAATATATCAATTGTTTATTTATTTACGGTTTCGACCCGACGTGGTCAAGGTCGACATCACATTGTTTAGATAAATACAAGAGTATAAAAATGCACATATCTACCAGAGGTGATCGGAGTCACTTTTTCAGACTCCGAAACTTTAAGAAATGACCGCACAGACTCCTGCTCCTGCCGAAATGGAAAAGTGACTCCGGTCCAGGTCCGGTTTTTCACAAATTTTTGACTCGGGTTCCGGGTCCGAAAGAAAAACACAGAATCCTTCCGGTGTCGACTCCGGCCCTCCGGATCCGGGCTCACCTCGGATATCTACCTGACAGAGGTGAGCGGATATTGATTTTTTAACTCCTGATCCATATCCGAAACAATTTTTGCCTATCCATATCCAATCCTTATCCGAAAATTTCTGAAATTTAGTATCCGATATCCATCCATATCTGATTGCAACACTGGCTAAATACGCAACAAAGAGGCAGTGGTTATAGGTTCGCCAGTGTATCTTCATTTTTGAAAACTTATTCATCCGTCACTTTTAACATGACACTGAGCCATTACAAGTGCACAGTAGGCAGCACTACGCTTGGTAGAAACGTAGTGAACCTAACCCCTAAACCTAACAATTACACCTAAACTGCAAATCTGCCCACAAAAGATTGGAAACTTTTGAAAAAACAAACAAAAATGGTTCCATGAAAAGTGCAACCATTACTATTAAAGCGAAAGGTACCCGATGATGGCCAGAGTCAACGCGAAAACCATTTGCACAGTAAGACACGTCTAAATGACTGCCATGACAGTGCTGCTAATGTTGCAAACTCAGCGTTTTATTTTAACCGTGTCACCGCCAGCAGACCTATTACCACTTCCAAACAAAAACATTCTGTCATTTTGTGACCCAATCCATAAAAATAACATCGCATATTGTGCACTTTCAATAGGGAAAAAAGAAAAGTAGAGTGTATTTTGCCGCCAGAGGTATAGCCTATCCCCGCTGTGGTCATTTTCCCGTTTGAACTGTAGTGTATCTGGCTTTTTCTACTGATAACACAGGGTTCGTGGCGCTAACATTGAGTACAAATAACCTGGTTGAGTGTGAATTCCTGCTGTGCGAGTGGTCGTCGTTTGGGCTCTCAGCATTGTTGTTTCGATTTTTATGGAAAAACTTTTGATGTAAGCTACATTACTTTTTTATAACTTTTGAAAATTAGACACAGGTTTGCCATTTGGGTTAGGGTTTTAGGTTATATGGCAAAGACGATCTGCTAATCCAAGGATATAGTCCTTGTCATGTGACCAATTCAACCAAACTGGTTCAGCTAATTGCACAAGAGCTACAGCATTCAATCAATTGGTAAAATAAAGAAAAAATAGATTTTGTAACTCTGAGTGGAGATCACAGAATGATATATAATAAAACTATGTAGCTTACAAAAACTACAAACTCAAACTGTCTTTTAGCAAAGATTGACTGTATAAAACTTTAGGAAGAATGTTCAAAATTATAACCAAAAAACTGTAGCTTTAAACGCTGAAATGGACCAGGGGTGGCCAATTGATCGATTGCATCGACATATTGATCGCCGAGTGTCACTTGGTCGATTGCCCCTGATTTTGCATTGGATTGACAAGATACCTAAAAAGAACAATTTTCAATCAATATTCTAGAAAGTACATAAAAATTGTCCGTGAGTTGATTGGTCACGTATATTCTTTGGTGCCTATTGCAGTGGCTGGCCATAGACTAGCTCGGCAGATTATTGCGTGACAATCATGATTTGGGCGAAACAGACACTTTGCCTTCTGTCTGTGCATCAAAGGCGATGGTGCATTGTATTTGCACATGTGATACTCTACTTTGGCATATGATATCGTACAGTATTTGTGACTCTATTACCGATCGCGAGTTACCAAGAAATTTTCTTGTCGATCCCAGTCGAAGACAAGGTGGCCACCCATGAAAGAGACTGTTAGTATTAGCCCACACAACACACACGTATGCCATTCAGCACGATAAAGCAGCATACCAGCAATACAAGAGCAACTTGCTACCTCCACTTCGCCGGAAAAAAATAACAATAAAGTAACACGAATTACCATTGATTGTGATGAGTGCAACCAGGCACGGATTTACCATTAGGCTAAAAAGACTTAAGCCTAGGCTTAAGCAAAATTTTGGCAGTAAGGACAATTTCCAGCATTTCTGTAAACATTATATTTATATTTTTTGTTTTGCTTCAATGTACGTTTTTTTGCTATGCCACTAACCAAAGATCTTTATAGAAGAATGAGCGCGAAGGACTGAAGTGAATGACGATGAGCATTCTCTTTTTCTGGTGTTGAAAATTGGTTATTATTGCATTTAATTTGTGGAACAAAACACCTGAATCCATTTTTCAGGATACACGAGGCCAGTGAGGTAGGGGAAAGTGGGGTGCAGTCGACACTTTTTTGCATTTTCAAAAACTGCTACTTTATTTCAAGTCCAAACAACCTCAAAATTTGTCACACAATAAAGGAACTCTATATACACAACATCATGACAAAACATAAAAACAATGGCTTTCAGAAAAATATTTACAATCAATTTAAAAAGAGTACTTTTTCTGTCGAGTGTGCCCCATGCATGGGGCACACTCGACATGAGCATGGGGTACACCTGACCGGTCAATAAAAAGTTGGGTTGCATGCATTGCATAATGTTCACCTGATATCCCATGTAAAACAGGCACTTTCTGACTCCCATTCCACTTTTTTCACATTCTCATTAGCCACTATCACTGCATGGCAAAACAAATTTGTATGATTACCACACATTAAATGAAACCAATGCAGTATGCTGAAATTCATGCTTTAGCATACAAATATAATGTGCCTCTAACACATAATAAACCTAAAAATGCTCATAGATTGGAATTATTCTGTACTGCATTCCAATACAATCTCTCAAGTTTTACCTTGTTAAGAGGGACCTAGTGGCAATGTGTCGGGTGTGCCCCATTTGTTTATCAGATATGCCCCATGCACATCTGAAAAACAAAATGAAGAAGTACCAACTCAACTTAACAAGTGTTACGTGTTAGCTAACAATAGTGTTAAGAATGTGTCTGTAACCCTATGGTTCTGTCTTCAATGCAGTTGCAAAAAGTGTCTGTAACCCTGTGATTTCGCCGGCTTCAATCTCTTGTACTACGTTCTGTGTTGTCGGTTTTTATCAACCTGCGTTCTGCAGAGTGTGTGTGTTCATACTATGGACTTCGTGTCTGCTATAAACAAATAAATTAAATTAAACTTAAAAAGAATTTAATATACGGAATTATCGAATGATGTAGCCCTGACTACAACGTCACAAAAGCTCAGAACAGAAGATGTTGATTAACATGGGTAAAACCCAAATCTAAATGCGATTTTATAAATTACATTTGGGTAGCAAAAACACAACTTGTTCTGTAACCCGTGAAAACGGCTGCCTATCAAGGAAAAATTTACTTTAGTACTACGGCTGGTATGAGAGTAAATCACCATGGAAACTTTAAAGTTCAACGTTTTCAACTTTGTGAATAAATCAAAAAAGACGTCTGTGCCCCTAGTCCTGCTGTGCCCCACCTTCCCCTACATATTTATTGAGTAGGGGAAGGTGGGGCACAGTAGGACTAGGGGCACAGTCGTCTTTTTTGATTTATTCAAAAAGTTGAAAACGTTGAACTTCAAAATTTCCATGGTGATTTAGTCTCATACCAGCCGTAGTACTAAAGTGACATTTTCGTCGATAGACAGCCGTTGTTACGAATTGCAGAGCAAGTTGTGTTTTTGCTACCCAAAAGTAATTTATAAAATCGCATTTAGATTTGGGTTTTACCCATGTTAATCAACATCTTCTGTTCTTAGCTTTTGTGACGTTGTAGTCAGGGCAGTGCAACATTATTTGATACTGCCAGGTTTTAACTTCTGTTTAAGTTGAGTTGGTACTTCTTCCATTTAATTTTTAGATATGCATGGGGCACATCTGACAAAAAAATGGGGCATACTCGACACATTGCCACTAAGTCAATCTAAACAAGGTAAATCTTGAGGGGTTATATTGGAATGCAATAGGCTACAGAATAATTCTAATCTATGAGCATTTTTAGGTTTATTATGTGCGTAGAGGCACATTGTATTTGTATGGTAAGGCATGAATTTCAGCATATTGAATTGGTTTAACTGAGTGTTTGGTAATCATACAATCTGTTTTGCCATGCAGTGATAGTGGGTAATTATAATGTGAAAGAAGTGGAAAAGCAGTCAGCAAGTGCCTAGTTTACAATGGATATCACGTGAACATTATGCCATGCATGCAACCCAACTTTTTATTGACCGGTCAGGTGTACCCCATGCTCATGTCGAGTGTGCCCATGCATGGGGCACGCTCGACAGAAAAAGTACCCTTTTCAAATTGATTGTAAATTTTTTTCTGAAGGGTGTTGTTTTCATGTTTTGTCATGATATTGTGTATATAGAGTTCCTTTATTGTGTGACAAATTTTGAGGTTGTTTGGACTTGAAATACTGTAAAGTAGCAGTGGTTGAAAATGCAAAAAAGTGTCGACTGTACCCCACCTTCTCCTAATGGGAGTGTGGTCAGATTCACTCCTGCCTTCTTCGATAGTTTCACTGTGACTGTTTTTGTTCCTGACAGTGCCGTAGCAGCCCAAATCTGTCCCCCAAAATGCTTACAGGGGCCCCCAATGGTGATTTCTAAAAAATATTTCGACATAAGGGCACATCCCGAGACCAAATGGCATTCACAAAAAAATATCCAAATTTTTTGTTGTTGTTTAATTTCACTATTTTTTAGTTCAATTTACAGACACAATTTCGACAGAACCGTCGCAATAAAGTCTTCAGTGCCATCTAGAATCTGTTTGGTTAAAAAAGGTGATTCGTCCTAAAATCAAAATTCATTTTTCATTGGTGAAATAGTCTATTAACGCCAATAATGCTGGCGTTTCGACAGCGTTCCTAACTACATTGGATGGTCAAAACATGGTTTAGTGGAGGCTTCGACATGAAGGTCTCTGCTGAAGTGGCAGAGCCAGGAAAATCAAGAAATGAAAATAATAGAAAGGTAACCTTAAAATTAGTTGATAAAGTAAGGAGGGCGTGCCTTGCTGGCCCTGACAACAGCACGTTTCTAATAGACGTGTAAGCATCCTAGGCCAGGGTTGCCAATTTAGCAGATTTTCCTCTAGATCTCGCGGGTTTTAATCCAGTCTAGCTGCTAAATAACTGGTCTGGTGGCCTACATCCGCTAGATTCTAGCAGATAATTGGTCTGGCAATCTATACAATTGGTCTTATTCAAGCGGATTCTAGCGGAATTTTGCAATTTTTCTAGCTTGAAAGGTCTTTTCAGACTTGGCAACCCTGCCCTAGGCGAGATCCATTCAAGCGCCCACCCGTCCCATACAAAGATCAGATCCTTACTCTACATATCAACAAATTGTACTTGCGTAAATAAGGAAGATTTTGTACTTTAGAAAAGTTTATTAGATGAATAATATATGAAATTGCAATTTATAACAAAAGTATTCACCCTATGTAGAAAACCTGAAAAACTGCGTGAACGTGTGTTCCATTCACTTTCTTCATGTTGATTCACTTTTATTTGGTGGACATTCGTCACTTTCAGAACTACATAGTAGTTGTATATGCCGCCTAGTTTGCCTAAATGTAATGCCGGCACTGATCAGGTGATGTTATTCTAAGTAACAGCCGCAGTTACTGCTCCGTCTATAAATTATAGGACAGAAAAGCAGTGGCGTGCAGAGGGGGGCGAACGGGGCGACGGCCCGGGCATCCAAGACAAGGGGCATCCAAAGAGTGAAATTATAAAAATTTAAATACTGTAGATGATTTTTCCCATTGTAACGTTACTAAAGCATGCTGCATGAATTTAATTTTTCAAAACTTGTTTTGTTGTCAACACTATTTTTTACGTATTCAAATGCGAGTAACTCTCAGCTTCTTAAATACCAGGGACCTATACTGTAGGTGTGCGGGGCACACCCAATCAAAGTGATAGTGATGTGACTTGTTCCAGATCGTGTGATCAAAGGAAAATCACAAAAAGATTGAAAGATAATCAGGGTTGAGAAAAACCCGTTTTTTTTCTAAAAGAACATCAACCCACTTACATTTTTTGTTTCTTCAATCCGTTTTTTTTCTTTTTTTTTAAAGAAACAGGTTTTCGTTATTAAAAAAACACAAAAGCCCCATATTTTATCGTTTACATTGCATCATGCAATATCACCATCTTCAAAATTACACAATAATAACTTGTTATATCTATTATGGCATTCAAAATAGTGGGTAAAGAAATGTACCACATCTTTGTTTCGCAAAGTGTTGTTGGTCAATTCACTCCAAAGTGGTAAGACTTGGCAAGCATGCGCACAGCAAACAGAGAACAGGCACTCCCACACAAACTCTGCAGTATACGTCAAGTTTATGCACATGCCCTGCTAGTTCACGTCAAGTTTATGCACATGCCCTCAGGGGTCCGACATGGGCAGAGCCGGATTAAAGGGTAGGGGGGCCCAGGGCAATTTTTGCTGGAGGGCCCCTATGACGTCATCGTTTGTAAAAGTAACATTTTCGCTGATTCGCAAGGTTCCCGTTTGTTTTTTCCGGTAGTCGAGAATGTGCTTACTCAAATGCACATACAGTTAGCTGCGAGAAGAGAATTTATGATATTAATACTATAACTAGAGTCTATTTTTACTAAGAAAAAATATTTCACAAGCTGGAGAGTGACTCCGCAAGAAACAACATTCATCCGAAAATTAAAGGAGAAACCAGAGATTACAAATAAAAACACCGGAAAAAAAAACATGTCGAGATAGCCAGCCAGGCTGAGTGTGAAAGTTGTTTCCAAGCTAATGTGTTGATTTTCACCTTCATTTTCAGATGCTCTGGTTAACGTCACTGCTTTAAAGTTGCTGCTGGAAAGTTTTGCTACAAAAAGCGATTCAGTCGCGGGGTTTTAGCAAACACTGCCAGATCCTTGCGCTTTTCATAGCTCCTGATGGCATTACAGATTTCGGCATCGTTCAAGCTTAACACTGCAATCTCGTTTGCTGCGCTTTCGTTCTACGACCGGACTGATTCAAACCTTTTCTGACGAACCACGCAATAACACGTGGTGTAAATGGCTTGAATAGCTTCATATGTTTATGATGTCACACAACGATAGTAACCATCTGAAGAAAAGTGCGTTTCCACCACGCGTTACCCTTTATGATGAAACAATAAAGGTGCAGTTCGACTGCGGCTACCTCGAGACCACTAGAAATTGGGGATCACTGATACCAGTGTTGCCACTTGTGATATTTTAACATGATATCAGATGTCATGTTCTCAGATAAATTTCTGATGCCTGATGTTTTGGCGACAAATCTGATGTTGACTGAGTTCAGTGGGTTGTTGTTTTTGTTTTCACATTTCCTCTCATTTTAGGACGAAAATAAGTTAGATTCATGATTTTTAAGTTCCTTTCATCAATCTCTCACCATGATGTGTGTTTGGTTATCGTTTCAAACTAAAGAAGCTCTCTTCGCTGCGTTGAGACTAACATTTTACGTAAATCATAAACGACTTCTCCATTTAATGGCGATATTAAGCTCTGTTTCGGATTCAACGAGGGAAATCACGCTTTGTTAGGTTTGTTAATAGAAGCATTTAGCTTATATGAAACTGTAGCGTAAAAATTTGATGTTATGTTATGTTGAAAAAGGCAGCAATCTGATGTTAGCGGGACTGACCTCAGTGGCAACGTTGGTTGATACTAAACAGCAGTCTGCAATGAGCAACCGCTAGCTTAGCATGCAAATATTAAAATTTTCGTGACATTTGTGCAGTAGGCGTGATGCACGAGTAGAGAGTCATACCCATACCAAAAGAATGGTTTGGAAAACGTTATCAGAGAAATCAAATATATTTGCGTTGAACAAAACCGAAAATACTTATAGGCTATTCAGCGGAGATCACTAAAACTGGCAGACAGTCCAACTTGTAGAGCAGTGGTTCCCAAACTGGGGGTAAATTACCCTCCGGGGGTAATACACGATTCTTCAAGGGGTAACGCAGAACCAAACCACATTGTTGTTCTGTATTATGAGCGATCACTGCAAAAGAAATTTTCCACCTGAAATGCGAAAAAATTTTATTCAGGGTAATAAGACATAATCGATACCATGATTTGGGTAACGGCTCGAACAAGTTTGGGAACCACTGTTGTAGAGCAACGGTACACAACCTGCGTCCTTCGATAATGAAATTTGGGGCCGTCCACATTTAATTTAAAGTATAAGATTTGGCGGCCGTGCTGGCGTATAATGAAGCGAAACAAAGGCAAGAAAATCAGTCGACACGATGCGTAACAACCTGGATGGTGATGTCACAAAGAGTTATAGAATGAACACGCAGTTTATGTTTGAATGTGTTCTGGGTTGGTTGGCACTTGGCAGTAACCTATTCTTTAATTAAACGCATCTAATAAATATAACTCGAACTCATTGGTGGCCGTACTTCATATAAATAAAAGTAATGCGGCCGGCAATAGCAAAAGGTTGTAAACCCTGCTTTAGAGAAATCAGTTGCTGTCGGGGGCCCCTGATACTTAACGCAACATGGGAATATAATGGTAGAGTTGTATTCTTGTATCGCTTCTGAATCATTAAAATTTTTCAAATGACTTTTTTATTTGAAACAAATAAATTTCATAACGGGGGCCTCTTTGCAGCGGGGGGCCCGGGGCAATTGCCCCCGTTGCCCCCCCTTAATCCGGTCCTGGTTGGTGTGCTGTTGTAAATTGCACCGCAAGCAATTGCTTTCCCTCGGTAGTACGTTGTAGGAAGCATACTCTGAATTGAGGCTTGTCCCTCTAGTTTATCTTGAAAAGCGTACTTAGCATTTATGGCAAAAGCAACTGCAGAAAAAAAATTTTTAGATGAAAGCTTCTCTCTTCCCTTTGTTAGTACATGCATAAGAAAATTACTTTTCTAAAAACAGCATTTATTAGCTTTGATTTTATTCGTTTTGTCTGTCTCAGGTCAGGGCCATTGCAGCAAGGTCTTCTCTACTGCCGACAGCAATTTGTTATGCACTTCCAGGCGTAATCGTCTTTACCGATAGCATGGCTTCAATATTTCTTGTTGACAAACCTCAAGGCTACACCATCGGTACAAATCACATTTCATTCACATTATTTCCAATAAATGCGAATGTTTTCTATGCTGGCGCATTGCAATGATTAGAGTCTAACTGGACGGTATTTTGCACGATGACGTGTGGAAGCGGCGGAATGATCTGTTTTTTCTAAATCTGGTAGTTTTCAAAGCGAGTTTGAGTTTTTCCTCTTTTTTATTTTGTCAGAATTTGTGCTGACTCTAAAGTTGATTCTTAAAAATCAATTTAGGCAAATTTGCGTTGTTTTCACAAAATACAATATCGCTTTACTTTTGACTGCATTTCATAAACGTTTACTGCGAACACTCAAAGCGAAGTTAATGTGTAAGAGAACCTGCCTTGAAGATTTGAAGCTGACTACTTGACTAAACCAAGAACATACGTAAAACTCGTAAATCTCTCAAAAGGCAATATCTTCGTGCTTTTTAGGCTTTGTTGTTCATTGAAAAACATTATCGAAAATTGCTTTGGTAAACGTGTATTATTGTTGTTCAAATTCTAATTGACAAATTTATTCTAAACTGCAAAGACGTAGCCACCGCTGCGAAAACTTGCTTAAAACCCAAGCGATTAATTTGTCAACCATATCATTTTAAGAAAACCTGATCTTTACTGTTTCTGACTGACGTTTGTCGTCCATCGCATAAAATAACAGATTTTCCTTGAATTCTATCTGTGTTTTCCCAATTCAATGCATTACTTGCTTTAGCTATTGCTCTATGCGTACAGATGATCCTTCATTCCAGTCAGCTTATTTAGCCCAAAATGTTTGCTGGCTGCATTTGTATTCTCTCAAGTTTGGTTTCCTTCTTCCTGTGGGACTTCTTGCATTGTTTAACCTGGCTTGCTTTGTTTTGGTCATAGTGAAGATCACATGCAGAATGCCACAGGTACGTATATCCAGGGTTTTTTAAGGAAAATGTCAGGAACCCAGTTTGGATATGTCGGGACCCGATTTCTCTTATTCTAGGGACCCAATTTTATCTGATTATACGGGCCCGATGATAATTTTCTCTGATTCTAGGGGCCCGAATCGTGTCCCTAAAACGCCTTAAAAAACCCTGGTATATCATTAAATAAATGTAAATCTTGACGTTCAAATTTCCAGATTAGGAGCGTAGAGAGATATTGCTTTTACACAACCTTAAAATGTTTTCAGAACAGACAGATACCGTAGCGTAGCAGTAATAAATTCTGAGCTCGAACGCTGTACTGGTAAAAATAGTGGCTGTAAGAGTTAGCTGCTAATAATTTTTTAACACATGCTGCTCATGGATAAAAGTTCATGCCGATATGATTTTGTCTGTTTGGCGCTTACCATAGTATTTTCAGGTTGACTTCTTCGATCCAAGATTTAGTAGAGAGAGAGAGAGAGAGTTTATTGGCGGAAACATTAAACAATTTCATACTAATTAAAGCTAAGGCGCTGGGACACCGAAAAAAACCTGTTAAACAGGTTATCTCGTCGGGCGCCCCTCGACAGTTTCATAAATTCTTATTGTGGTTTAAAGTTGATGGCCGAATTATTGCGAATTTAATAAGGTTATTGTTTTGAAGAGGTTGCAATCTGCTGGATGATCAGCACAGTTGCGCGGGAATGCTGGGTCGCGACCGGTATCTATCGTGGTTTGCTCACTTCCGCAAGGAGCTGAGCATGGCAGAGAAAGTGTAAACCCAACTAAAATGAAACTCTGCCCGGGTTTCCATAACCCTTTCGCATCCAAGCAGACAATTGTTGCTCTGTAGCAGTTCATAGCTTTGTGCCAAGAAGTCAAATCTCCAACTTCTGCAAAAACCAGCCGCTTGAGGAGCCATGCGCACTGTTGTGTACACGCTTCACAAGTTGTCCAGAAGCATTTCATGATGGTGAAAAAAATCCTCCAAGGCGCCGGCCTGCTGTATATGATGGAGAAGAACCTTCTCGGTGGATCGTCCCTGTAAAAGAAACAAAGAGACCGCGGCAGCAAAAAGAAAAACAACAACAACAACAAAAAATGAAACAGCAATAAACAGTCAATTCATGCAC
>Ga0210059_1009914_pt1 | contig 14779 bp, 8 predicted proteins | sample Ectturendosymbi2_FD_188042 | JGI IMG/M metagenome (GOLD analysis project Ga0210059, IMG submission 188042) | Ecteinascidia turbinata endosymbiont from Florida, USA - Sample 2 (SPAdes) (version 2) | ecosystem: Host-associated > Tunicates > Ascidians > Unclassified | place: Key West, Florida...
GTCACCCATACGCATCTTTTTTGGGTCACGTACAATGACATCCGAATTGGAAAAGAGACAAATTCAGTGGCGTAGCGGGGTTAAGTGCCGCTTTTATGGGCCGACCATAAAAGCCCTTCGTCACCGTCGTGCCACGCCAGAACCATTGTTTCTCAAAATACTGAATCAGTTGCTTGAAACAACACTAATATCCTAACAAAGCAATAGCTCATAAAATGGGCTAGATCAAATTTTCAAGTTTTCCCGATATACTGTAGATTAACTCTTTCTTGTCACTACAGCTTGCTTGATGCTTTGATACTTTTGGAAAAATTTTATCTCTGCCCTGTTCATAGACTTATGACCGGCAAATACTGTTTTTTTGGTGAGTAACTTATTTGCAAACCGGTTAAGTGGTTCAGTTGGTTGAGCACGCGCCACCAAAGCTGATAGGCTGAATTCCCAGCCGGTAATATCGAAGACTTTAAAAACAATGCCTGTCCAGCTTCTTATTCGGCGCTAATGGGTCGGTCCAAAGAAACGGATCACGCGCGGATCTTATTTTCTCAATAATGCAACAAAAGAGTATGGGATAGTGAATCAAGTTCTGCATAACTGTAATACTGCTGGGTCTGAGAAACAGAAAGACAGATACCTTCAGAAAATGATGCATACGTAATCATTAATGATTAGTGCCCCTTGTTTAAATTAAAGCAAATGCTTACAATTGGCTGCAAAAATACACGAAAAATAGTTGACTTGGAACAAAAACGGAATTCTCTCAACTGTGGGAAAAACTGTTTACACGTGAGCCTTTCAATCATTTGCAAATCATTTGCATTTGGTCTTGACTGAATGGTTTTCTCCTTGTGTCTCTCAAGGCATCTGTTGAAACTCGGCTGAGATATTTTTGTTGCGAGATGTCTCATTTTTAAAGATTGAAAAATAAGCACAATGCACAATGCGGAAGAACAACCGAGAGTCTTTTCCTCGATCTGAACCAATCAAGGACCAAGAGTTCTGCGACTTGTATTTGTAGATTCAAATATAAAGATACTGGAACAGACCGACAGCATCGTATTTTGCAACCGAAGCAAGTCATTGACCTAAGCCTTATTTATTTGCTTTGAATAAAATTTCCAAGTTGGCAAAGGAAAAAATCAACATTGCGTGACGGCAAAAGCACAGTTTTTACTCCTTAATTTCGTGTACCTCTTCCGTCCACGACACACGAGGGCGTCGGAGATTTTAGAACAACTTCTGTTTCATTCAAGACCGACCAACTCTGTCTTCCTTCTTCTGAAGCCTCATCCGTATTGTTTGGTCATTTTCTTCAACTGCCCGATCGACTGGTTGTAGTTCATCCTCATGCAAACGTTGAAAAACAGAAAAGACCACCGATAGTCTTTGAATTAGTTAGAATGTATTTCACAAATGCCATGCTGAAGATTGTTGATGAGAAACTGTAAAGTTAACATCACACGGTATTAATTTCAAAGTGACACAAATCCGGTGAAATTCCTGCTGCAAACATTTGAATCCTAATATCAGTATTTTTCATTGTATTTATTCATCAGTGTTTTGTCTTTAAAATCACTTTACTTGTTTTTTATTGCTTTTCCATTCAAACTATTCCTATCATACTTCGACAAGCTCAGTCATTCCTCTTTCGAATTGCATCGAAACTTTAGTGCATATTACTTTGAAAAGAGTGGAAAATAGAGCACATCTTACTTAATGCCCCTGCTTCCATTCTATAATTTAACACAGTTCAAAACCTACTGTTTTCAATACCGCTCCAAAAAACGCATTTTTCTCTTTTCAATCTTGTACGTTTTAACATCATCTTTTCTCACTTTGTCTCATTAAAAAGTTTGAAGGTAATGTCGACCTTAAACTATAATCTTGAAGTACGTTGCGTCTTTTTTTTCTTTGTTCAAAATTTGATTTCTTTTTCAAATCAACCTCTCACAGATGTTTTGGTTAACAAAACAAAGCCTTTGCAACAAAACAAAGCCTTTGTAACAAAACAAAGTCCTCTTCGATGGTTATTAAAAGCGCAGTCATTTAGCACAATTTTCCCTCTTTTCCCATCCAAGTAAATTAGACGCAAATTTTGTTTTTAATAACATTCTTATCCATGATATTTCCAGATTTCATAAAGCGCTTTCACATGGGTCAATCGTGCAGTTCTTGGTTCCATTGGCAGTTGAAGCGTTGGCCGAATCAAGCTGGAATTGTTGCTATAAAACAAGCAACTATTGTTTCTAGTTCGTGTGTTAGACTGTCTACGTTTCACGCAAACCCTTTTTACATTGTTACTCTTATTATTTACAGTGATTGTATTGACATTCTGAGGAAGGACTTCACCCCCATGGCAAAGTTGATGCCACATTATGGTGATGAATGTCAACTGGCCAACAAAGAAACAAAAATCAATACGGAAAATAACTTGAAGCTGATGTTTCGCTGAGAAACGCCTTCACAATGCGCCAGAATCAGCAGCCCTGAAAAAAGTCACATAAAGTTCGTTGAAGTAAACACAAAATCAGCAAATTTAATATCTGCTTTCATCATTGCAAATCAAAAAACAGACAAACAAGCGTGCACAGTGAAAGTTACAACAACCACGCACTGGCAGTAAAAACCAAACGAGCGTTAAGGTTTACTTTCGTCGAAATTAAATTTCCGGATACGTTGCTGAACTCGAGTCAACAGGTCAAGCTCTGCCAATTTCGGATTGCATAACTTTCGGTTTGATATTTACGAGTCATCCCGGAAAACACAAAAGCTTTCCACCTTACTTGAAAAACCGAACATGGTTTTCATCTCAGCTATGGCGGCACGACCTCCCTTGCTCACGGAACTAAACTACAAATATAGCAGACTTCGTTTTAACTATCCACTTCAATCCCAGTTATTTTTTAATTTAGCAAGCGTCGGACTTAATATCTGTCACAATAAAAAGGACTGCAAAAAACACAAGTACTTCATACACTGTGCTATGTAACTCTACTGCAAATTTAACTGGACGTACTTGTTGCAAATTGCAATCGCTTAAAATCATGATTGGACAGGGCACGTTTCAAACTTTTCTACAGCGCAATATAACGAGACGAATGTTTTTGTGACGCAACAGGGCAAATGGCTGTGTGGTAATTACAGTGTGAAACACTCGATTTGATGAGATTGATAAACCACATCTTGGAACGATTCGAATGAACTTGCACCAGGGTTTCTTAACCTGGGGTGCTAGCATCCCCAAGGGGTGCTGAAATCAATTTCAGGGGGTGCTGGGAAAGGTCACATGTGTGACGGTAAAAGGTAAAAGGAATACGTTTGTCTTTACTTTATCCTTATAGTAACCAGGCGTTAGCCAATGGTAGGGAGTGCTGGACTGCTTAGGCGTGACCAAAAGGGTGCTGATATAGAAAAAGGTTAACAAACTCTGACTTACACTAATATCATTTATGCACGAGGATCATCAGAAAGTAAAATACCTACGTACAAACAATATGGATTTATAAAGCAACTTTTGCATTTTTTAACCGGCGATTTTTTAATGCAAAAATCCATTCCCAAGGTAATTGGGTTTCAATATGCCGTTGAATGTATAATATCTGTGATTTTAATGACAAAATTCAACAATATTGCAAATCTTTGTTATTAAATCTCTTTTATTATTCACATTCACGTCAGTCATGGACCTTGTCTTAGCACTCAAACAATAATCTTAACGGGAAACGGCTTAGGTTGAGGATTTCGCAAGATGTCCCGGCCCAGCATTTATCTACAAGGAAAGCAGCAGTAAAATTCTTAGAAACTTGAATAAATAGCCGCTTCTTTGCCTGTTTCTGAATGACATGTGGGCAGAATATCACCTAAAGACTTGGAGAGTCAGTTTCTTCCGGTTACGTTAAAAAGGAAGAGATAAAGAAGTCAACCAATAAGTGCCATAAAAGTTAATACCAACAACCTGGTTTGGTTTGCGTCCTGACTGGGATGGTTGCTATGCATTCAGAGCTGTAGGGTTTGTGACAGTTTAGGAACAGCTGCCATGAAAGTTCGCACTGTTTTCAGTAAGAAGCAAATCAACACGTAGTCAGCAATAAAGTTTCGTAGCAACAAACTGTTTCCGTCTTGGTTCTTATATTTTGTCAACGTTAAGAGACTGCTCTTTGGTATTAACTGATCAAACATATTGTTTTATCATCTTTTTCAAGATGTTGCTTACAACTTTCATTTCGAACTTTTTCACTTCAAGTGGTTTGCTCTTGGTATCCAGTGATGTTCGACCTAACTTCTACTGTTGTTTTCGCAGGAGTGTATTTGTCCATTTTATGTATATTCTCGTTTCACAGCTACCTCTTTCGGGTTTTCTCTTTGCTTGCCTTGGTCGATGGGTGGCACTGTCGTTCGTTCTTTTTCAGAAATGGTCATTTAATCTCCTGCTTTCAAGTTTTTGGTACTTAACAAACATAAAGCTTTTCACACCAGGGTGCTGTTTGACTTGTTGGACCTTTTTCTAAGGTCGTTTGCTGCTCCTGCCCTTGTCGCAAACAAACTGAGAAATCTGAGCCGAAAAGCAAATCATGGTTCTGTGAAAAGCGTTTCTTTGGAACTCGTGAAAATTTCCTGCTTTCAACGCTAAAAAAAAGTTAAACCAACAATGGCACCACTTCTGAATGATTGAAAGTTGTAAGAGGACAACCAAAAATTATAAGAACAAAAACTTTGAAAAATAATTAAGACAGGCAAGTCTGCATCGATAACTTCCATTACAAATCTGCATTGATAACTTCCACACAGCAATGGTTGTTGCATAAGAACACATCAAAAGGAGAAAATCAGTGAGTGGCGTTAAAATTTCATACCCACACATCCGCAGGATTCCCCACAATCTTCTCTTTTCTTTCGCAACAACCATTGTTTCAAAATATTGTGTAAATAAACGTCTTGTTTTGTTTTTTCTTGAAATCACCTCGAAACCTAAACAACAAGTGGAAAATGCAGGAAGTTGCTCAACGGCAAGTGAACCAAAGTTAAAACGTACCTTGAAATATTGATGTCCGCTTCATGGATTCCATCACGTGTACACACGTTCACAAGCTTTCGTGTATGCAACGTGTATACACGTTCACAAGCTCTGCTTGCGCTTTCACTTCTTTTGGATTATCAGCGACCCTCAAGCGATCCCCACTAGTCACCCCATCCAACCAACCCTTGCTGGACAGTAAGTCATCAAGGTGGTCGGAGAGCCTTACAGTGATGAATAATGTGGTGTATTCCCTGATCCTCCGCCCGGCATACGCACGAGGCTTTCTCTCTCAATCCCCGCTGACGCATGCAGTTTTATTTTAAGTTTGACCTTGGTGGCCGTCAAGACAATTTGAAAGACTGCAACTATTTCATCTGAATACCGAAGTGGTCATAATCGAGGTTTCATTGCATGTATGTTGGTGGCCGTCGTAAAACGAGGTTCTGCGGTATTTTGAAAGACCGTTTGAAAATTTTCAAAGACCGTTTCTGTCCTTCACGACACCTTAAAAACATTGGATGCATGTCAGAGCCGGAACGGCCTACTCCACTTCTGAGCCTTCTAAAAGTGACCCAGAGATTGTGGAGAAGATTGGAACCATGCAGGGGGGGAGGCCGATATTCGAGCTCACGCAAAACTGAAGGTGTGTATAATGTCCTTCCATGAGTTTATCCATGCTCTTTCGTTTTCAAGCCCACAGGGAGTAGGGTGGCTGCATGGCGATGAAAAGGGCGTCTCGACCTTAAGCGCTATGGGTAGGGGCTCTGCAGGTCTGGGACGGAACCGCAGATGGGGTCTTGGTTGTTGAATGGGGCTTAACATCCCAGTTTGTACGTGAGTTGTTTTCTGTGCAGGTTGGGTGGTGCAGTGCCTGCCAGAGTCAGCTGTAAATTATAAGTCAAATGGGGCGAGATCCAAATAGTCAGTGATAAGGCGCGGTGTGTCATTTAGTGCTACGTCCAATTTTCTGCTGTGAAAGCTGATTCAATCTACAATCCACAAACATTTCAAATGCAGATTTAACAATCTTTGAAACAGCTGGTAGACCTTTCCCAAAGTTATCTCGTAAACGATGACACGAAATATTTAACTGCTTGATTGTATGAAGGTTGAAAAAAACATTTGCCATCAACCTCCGCTTTCGCACACGCAGTATGTGTGGGGGAGGTTTGTATAAATCTGAACCAAGTTTTTAAGCTCCTCAGATCAAATTTTAAAAAGCTATTATACTTCAGGATAATTGGACATACGCTTTTGATTTGTTCCTACCTACCACGAATAATACGGTTTCACTTTATGATTTCCAGAACCTCATCGCTTTGCTCATGAGTTTGCCATTTCGAATGCATGGAACTGAAAGCACATATCGCAAAACGTCATATTTTGGATTTATCAGCGTAAACTGACCTTGACCTTAGGTTAAATCACAGTTTGTATTTAAAACCAGAAAGGTTAAACAAGCAGAGCACCTTGCTGTGAGAAATTTGTTAAGTATGTTGTCGACTGTTGTTGTTATAAACATACAGTAAAGAAAATCCGTAGATTTTCCTAAAAAATAAACGGTGCCAAGTTTATGACAACACTTCGCTTACCAATGACCAAACCAAGCCTACTTGTTCGCGTTAACAACACACACTTTGCTGGCATGTTCTCTTGACGTACGAATCACGTGATTATGAAAAATAAATATTCTAGCTAAGCTGGCAAAATCTGAGAAACAACCAGTGCTGCTGTGGTTCGTTGTGAGAATTGTGAAATTGTGATATGAATCAAGTTCATCGGATTTCTCTTTCCAGTCGAGATTTACATCGGGTTGCGCATTGTACAATTTTTCTATTAATAATTTATTTAAATCCGGTTCCGATGCGTTGTGCCAAAAATATTAAAATAGTGTTTCTTTCAAACTTGCTCTTTCGCTGTTGATGAGAGTGTTCAAAATGAAAGAAAAGCTTCGCACAACTCCCTTTGCACCACATTTGAAGGCGCCGCACGGGGTCTGGGGCCGCACGGGGTCTGGGGCCTCACGGGGTCTGGGGCCGACCGTCCTTGCAACCAGCCATTAACCCCGAGCGGGACCGGAGGAATGCAAGTACCGTTTTTTCAAGTCGTGTGTATGGGAATCCAGCCTAGTCTGTTAACTGGATCATCACAACCACAAATAAAAAAGTTCATGCGTTTGTGAATAAATCGGTTTCATAGTAGTTATATTTGGTTTCAACCATTATCTGGAATTCTTCGCTGAAATCAGAAAATGTTTTTTTCAACACTTAGTTGACTAGAGTGAACTTACTTTCCTTATAACAAACAATTCTGCATTTTTGAAACAGGCCTTACGAATACTCAGCAAAATGCGTAACTCAACGTTTTACCACTTTATTATTACAACTTTACTTAAATATCTGTTATGTTATGACTGTTATTGGAGCTATGAAAGGACAACGCACAGTTCTTACTAATAACTTAATCCTTTAGCACTTTCAATTCACTTCGTATAATCTGATCTTATGCATTCTAATTGTGTCTCAATATAGTGCAGATAAATGAAAGCTTTCTTTTAGTCGTTATCGATCAGCAACTCAGTTTTATGATGCGGTAAGAGCCAGGAAAGTGACAACAAAACAACTGAACAATTATTCTGAAAACGTGACATTTTCGCATTTTATACATTTCAAAAATGGTGGCAATCATAAACACCCGGTTGCATGAGAACCCAACAGTTGGTGCGAAATTTAAGCGAACGTTGCAAAATAACGCCTTTGTAAACAAGGAATTACAACACGCTGTGAGAAATTCCTAGACAGTAGAGAGGGCTTCATTCACAATGTTAGTGAAACTCGCTATTGTGTACAAACAAAATATGAATGAAGTTTATCGTAGAATACCGGCGATATCAAAATTTATTTTAAGCACTTGGTCCTGAGGTAAGTAAATAAGCCGATCATGTTTTCGGAAAAACAGAGCAAGAGGTCTTTCTTGGCGGCTAAAGCGACCTATGAATCACTTCGATGCAGGTAAAGGAATTGCTACAAAATCTATAAATTGTGAGAAAATGACAGATGCGTTCTGGTTTCGCAAAATGTTACATGAGAAACCTTTTCTCTGACTTTTGCTTCCATGTTCATCATCGTTGTCATTCGATCTGTTTTGATCAACTTCATGCGCGTAAGGAACGAATTGCCAGTGTTCATGATTAAAAAGAAGTAAGTGTGAACATAAATATCGCCTCTTTTGTGGCAGACGTCAACAATAAAACCCAAAACTATGGCTTTTCGAAAGCAACCTAAGTCCTAAAAGTCACTTCCTGAAGGTTAATCTCGATCAAATCTATTACAATAAGATTTCATTGCCATGAATCATGTTTGTGATTTCAGCACTTACCTGAACTCATTAAAAATTGTTTCAAGCAAAGCCAATTGCATGTAATTGAATCCATAGGCTTGAACAGTTTTCAGATCTGAAAGCAAATGTTGAACAATGTTTTTCAGAAATTATATAATTCAAAAAGAGTTTAAGAAAATTACGTATTGTAAAACAACGTTGCTGCGTAGTTAAATTAGCACGAAGCTAAAACAGATAATTTGATTTAAAAAATCTCTTGAGCTATTCAGAGTTTTAAGAAAATCCAAAACAACTTGAAAGACCAATGCGTCCAACAATTTTTATAGATCTTGTGTAGTGAGATAAATTACATTCACTCACTGGAAAACTTGAAATAAAGAGAAATTGCTTGCTTACTGTCTTAAACATGCATTGTTGACCAGTTCAAGGTTGTTTACATTTTCACAGACGTTGTGTGTGTAGAGCTGCAAAACCGCTGGCGGAATCATGACAAAGGCGTTGGATGATTGCAAACCTTTATTTTAAATACATTTTCTGCGCAAATAGAAATTGTAGGTATAGCAGCGGTTCAAACACTGATTGCAATTACATGAAAAGCTAACTTAATTTTTGTACGTAGAAGGTCTTTGAAGATTGCTCCAAGTGCAACAATAAATCCCTATCACAAAAATCGCACTGATTCATGTGACTAAAGCATCTCTCATGTATACGTGGTTTACAGTGAATAACCCATATAACAAAGTGCAACGGTTACAAATTGCAAATTAAAAAGCCGTAACTTTAGTAAAGCAGTGTCATTTCAATGCTCCGTTTAGCACATATTCTGAAACACTGAGTATTTTCTGAAACACTGGTTTCAAGATCTGTTGTTGCCTCTATCAACCCAACAATGTGGCACATCTGGTTCATTACAAATGAGGCAAGATTTTTCTTGAGTAATGGGAATATTCAAAGTCCGGAAATGTGCAAGCAATGCATAACGGATGAAATGTTGAAAGGCGAAAGAAAGAGCAGAGAAAGCCAAACAAACTCATGAATAAAATGAATATTAAGCAGAATACAAGCTGCAGCAAGTAAAAAACAAAAATATATATGTTTCCCAAATAATTGCTTTCACTGGAACTTCAAAACTATCTGAATCTGATTTTATCGAGCAACTCAACAAGCCCATTTATAACACTTATACCTGCAAAAACACACCGTTACGAATCACGCAGAGCATTGGTAAAATGTGCGAGCAAGATTGCGTTCGAAGCGTTGAAAACCAAACTGCCGAGAGCGACTTTAAAACCAAATAATAAACAGTGTGATGGACGTTACGCCAAAACAAGTCAAGGAACACAAAAAGCAACAGCAATATTTTCACATGGTGGAGGAGCATGTTTTGAATATTAATTTCAAAGTCACGTTGATGTCATTTGTCTTCACGGATATCCAAAGAGTGAAAACTGGGTTGTTCTATAAATGTAACAGTGTAAGCTTGACCTGCAAGTAGTTTATTTACGATACCATAGAACACTATATAGTGCCCCAGTAACGCCATTCGTTCTTTGCCTTCTTTACAATATGGTTTGCACCAATCACTGCGGTGAGATGAACATTTCGAGGAAGGTTGGTTTATAGTTTCGCCGACATTGTGTACATGGCGTATCACACAATTCCCCACATAAATATCATAGTTTGCGCATGTCAAGTTTTAGTTCAACAGGAAAGATTTATTTCTTGTCATTATTTGTGAAACGATTTTGACCATGGATTTGTTTTGCTTTACATGGCAAACATAAAATGCACAGTGGTTGCAACGCCCTGAGACACTTTAATTATCTCTTTTGTGTTGCTTGAAAGGTTTTGAAAAGTTTAAAAGATTTTTAATAACAACCACCTGCCACCCGAGGAGTGAAGTCCACACAAAATGTGAAAATGGTTGTGTGTTTGCGAAAACGAAGCCACGATCGATTCTCACCACGCCTCTGCGGTAAAGTTAAGAAATACTTGTCGTCGCAACTTAACACAACGCTGGGTTAGTTGATCTAGCCCAGTGGTTCCTGAAGTATCGGTCAAACCCCAAACAAGGGTAACGAAGGGTCAAAAATGGGCCGTGCCGAGGCTATCCAAAGCGGAGTTTTGTATTTCCAACGCTACCACTGTTTGTCTTTGTCTGTAGCGTAGGTACATGAGAAAAGAGTGGAATGCTGATATTAAACACGAACTTAACAACTTACGGGCAAAAATCAGCGATGCAATCTGTATTTTCATAAGTTGTGCGAGGCGTGTTCACCAAACTCAGATTTGGGCAGCGCTGATCTAGCAATTGCAGCGCAGCCTAAGCGGTTGAATTTTTTTTAATCCATTAGTGTTTAAATAACAAAATCCAATTGACTGGGAAAAAAATCATTTTGTTTCATTATAGTTACATATGCTTTATCGATAAAACAGATTGCAAGCTATCTGTGAGTAATGGCAGTGTCAATGTCCTCAGAACTTCCAACATAAAAACCACGTTAGATTTTGCTACTGAGTCTACCCGTTGCATCAGGGGAATGATTTCAAATTTACTGTAGGTAGGGTTGTAATCAACATCAGATGAAAGTTGTAACACTTTTAGACTATGCACAGGTCGGATTGTGATTAGGTTACTTGGTCCAAACTGTTTTTTTCTCGCCGGCAAGTTAATGTCAAATCATTGATGAAAACATTAGCGCTCGTAATGATAATTGTGATTAAACCGTCACAATGCAGGTTTGATCGTACCAAGTAAATATCTAGAAAGAATGCTATTGTTGCTAAACAGTGTCTGTGGCAAGGGTCTCAAACACTCAGTCTGCAGGTCGCATGTGGCCCACCAGAACATTTTGTGCAGCCCTCGATGCTTTTTGGGAATTTTGAAATAACTAATTCACAGGTGTTTAAAAGTGCTAGGCCAGCGAGTCAACAAATTCATTTTAAATGAACGTAGAAAGGGCTAGAAATAAATTCCCTATTACTCACGATACCATTCGCAGGGTAAAGGTGTACAAGCTGCTTCTAGTAAGGTTCCGATGCCGTCTTTGTTGCGTCAGCGTGATAATGCGGCCCTGTTTTTTTTATAAGTCCTCGTTTCGCTCTGGGAGCCTGGGAGCAATTTGATTTTGAGGCGCTGGTCAATGGCCTATTTGCATAATAAAAAATACTCTGAAATAGGTTTGCTTCTCAGCCAAAGTTTGAGCTTCAAGGCATATAAAACGTGCATCACCTCTATTTAGTTTTAAAACTGTACAAAAACAAAGATATACGATGTTCTTTTAAGGCTGTACGCCTGATGCTGCAGACAAGGGTAAGATATACCACATTTGTAGCACGCTAGAGTTATCAGAGAGAAATTTTGCGATAGGCTCGAAATTACGTTTACTTCACCATTAGGTGAGATACAGCAAGCTGGTGCGCCAGAAACAGCTGCGAAAAGCGTTACTGCTTGTTTTACTTTCAGTTATAGTGATTACAACGGGTTAGATACAAGCTCGTTCGTATTTCATTATCACTAGCTCCAGCACGGAGCTTAAACCTCAGCAAGTAAATGTTCAGCCATGACATGAATTCTCCAACATTTACACTATACACAACTATGGGCGTCGGAAGGTTAGGGGTAGAAGGGAGCCTGGGTTATCCCACAACTTCCACCAGGACAACTGCTTTCTAGAACAACTGCCACCAAGGACAACTGCCACCAGTACAAATGCCACCAGGACAACTGCTTTCTAGAACAACTGCCACCAGTACAACTGCCACCAGGACAACTGCTTTCTAGAACAACTGCCACCAGTACAACTGCCACCAGGACAACTGCTTTCTAGAACAACTGCCACCAGTACAACTGCCTCCAGGACAACTGCTTTCTAGAACAACTGCCACCAGTACAACTGCCACCAGTACAACTGCCACCAGGACAACTATCACCTCAGTGGTGTCGTTGGGGGTAACACATTCCCACACATTTTTTATGTTTTCGTTTATAGTGCAATAAAGGTGAATAGGCCTACATATATAAAAACTGCTTCAAATATTAGTTTCAAGTGCTGTTGAAAATCGCTGGTCGTTTTTATATGCGTTTCCACACTTTTTTTAGCACTACACCTTTGTTCCACCAGGACAACTGCAACCTAGGATTGCGTTTTACGCAGCACGTACAAGCTATCAAATTCTGTTTGGTAGATCGTGTTGAGGGACGGAAAAGACTACTCGCGGCAGAGTGGTTGGGAATCTCTTGGTGTTACGATAATATCCTAGAGCATACATCCGCAAAAGAGAATTGAAACGTAGCTGTTGCTGTCATGTAGCTCACAAATCAAAAGGTAAGGGAAAAAATGCACAGAACGTAAATTGAAAGGAAGAAAATGCGTTTCATGTGCGCGTGGAATGAATGCGATAATGAATATAAGAGAGATTGCTGTGAAAACGTTGAAAAAGCCCATATATAAAACTACGCTTTGCACGGACTTAAGAATGTTTGTGAAGATGTAATGATATCGTCACAACATTCTTTACACAAAGGATTCAAAGTTTAACTAACGTTTCTTCAAAGTGGCCAAGGGTTGAAGAAACCTTATACAGACTACAGTGCATCCGTGTGAAGTTCAAATAGCTTTAATTGCAATAACGGCAGAAAAATTCAATATGTCTCGGGATGGCAGTTTCACACCAGAGCTTAGCGGACTGTCATCTACTGCGATCCGGTTCCAGTCCTGATTTTTTAAATCTTAGACCAAGTCCATTCGCAGTCCAACACATTTTTTTAAATATGAAGTCCAAGTCCAAATGAATTCCAAAAAATATGAAAATTGCAACCTTTTCACAACAAAAATGCCGCATTTTTTGCATTAACCCAGTCCAAATCCAAAGAGGGTATCTTACCCACTTTACAATGCACGGTTATGGGGTTCGCGTTGGATTGGGAATCCCACAAATCACTCAAGCACGACCGTGAGTGTCTCACCGAGCTGCTTGAGCGCGCATTGTTACCACCATATGCGATTCAGCGAATCCAGTGGTTCCCAAACTGCGGTACGCGTACCACTAGTGGGGCGCGAAGGCTTTCAAGGTGGTACGCGAGACCCTTCTGTTCTTCTACACAAAAAGAATACATTTTGTTTTCACTTATCGGCTTCTGTTAATAAATTCCTGCATTTTTGCGTACTTCCCGTATTAGTTTCGAAAATAGGTCATTATACTTTCTCACGGCCATTTTGCTCATGCCGCATTAGCGTCAAGCCTGGTTTGCTAGACTTTTGATCTAATGATATTGGATAGAACGAGTTTTCCTGGAACAAGGTGTTTTCAAGGTGGTACGCAGTGTGGGGGCCCCTTTGAAAAGAAGGACTGCTTACACATTAAAGTTTCTGTTTGGGTTCCCTTTGAAAACATAGCACCTGCACGTTATAGTTTTTGGATCGGTTTGCTTCGCCCCTAGCTGTTCGGCCAAAGGAAGCTTCCGATGGTTTTCACACCATCGGAGATGTTATGCCTTTGACTGCCTTTGCGCATGTAGTGGCTTGCACCACTACACAGTTGCTGTTTGGGTCCCATTTGAAAGTATAGTACTTGCACATTACAGTTGCTGTTGAAGACCCGTTTGAAAGCAAGTTGCTTAAACATTACACTGCCCTTGTAATAGCAAGGTACTTGCATATTACAATTGCTGTTGGGGGACCCTTTGGAAGCAGAGTAGGCCACTTACATATTACAGTTTCTTTAGGGGCCCCTTCAATGAAGTTTAAAAGCAGAGCACTTGCACATTTTAGTCGCTGTTGGGTCCCCCTTTGAAAACAGATTACCTTCAAACTGCAGTTGATATAAGGGGCCCTTTTGAAAGGAAAGTAGCTGCACATTACAGTTTCTGTAGGGGGGCCCATTAAAAGCAGAGTACTTAGTTATGATCTGCATTGTAGCACATTATATGAGTGAATAATATGTTTTTCACCAAAAACAAGGAAAATTTACGCGCGTAACACCTCAAGGGGGCCCCCAAAATGGGGGAGCCCGAGGCAAGTGCCTCGCTCGCTTCTTAAACACACCACTGTGTATTGGCTACGCTTTGAAGTTTGTATCCCAGTCATGTGAATATGATTTCCTCAGTTCATAATGGAACACATGGAGTAGAATAAAATGTGTCATAAAAGTTTGTGAAATACGTTATAACTGCAATTTGGTGAATTGCAGTACCTACTGTTCATGGATTACGACTTACAAAGTGCTGTGAATTCTCATATTTTGACACTCAGTTGTATTGTACTGCAGAGAATAGACTGGGTAATGATCTTGACTGAAATCAACAAAGTGGCTTTGCAGTGTAAAAACAAACTCCCATTTCCTGCCCTGCAGAGAAGCTGTTCAAACTCTATTAAAGTCACTTGAACAGTGCAGTTACGATCCAAGGCGGTTTTTATTACC
>Ga0210059_1009915_pt1 | contig 14779 bp, 12 predicted proteins | sample Ectturendosymbi2_FD_188042 | JGI IMG/M metagenome (GOLD analysis project Ga0210059, IMG submission 188042) | Ecteinascidia turbinata endosymbiont from Florida, USA - Sample 2 (SPAdes) (version 2) | ecosystem: Host-associated > Tunicates > Ascidians > Unclassified | place: Key West, Florida...
AAATTAGTGTGAGTTGGAACATCATGTAGAGAGTTGACGGTTTTAGCTGCTGCAAAATTGTTTTATTTTCAACAGCAAGTAACTGCTGGAGCCGCCTGTTCGGCTGCTTCACAAACATTCGCACTTGGCAATTAGCCCTGCTTCGCGAACATTCGTACTTGGCAATGCATGCTGCTTCGCAAACATTCGCACTTTTCAAACTGCCCGTTAGCGCACGCAAAGCCTTGGTAAGGCAGGAAGGGCATCGCGAAGTATGACACCCGTTGATTTGTGAAAAAGCAGTAATTCAGTGATTGCGACTTGTGATCTTTTTGCTGCTTCCCAACAATACATATCAATGGAGATTTAGAGTTCAACAGAGGACAATAAAAGTTGCTGCCAACAAAAGCTCACATTGCACCCTTGCCGCTCGTCCTTTACCATCGCAACAACGCCAAGCACCTGAACGTGCCTGCATAACTTTTTCACAAATCTCAAATCATATTTACGACCAGCTGATAAAAATGTTGGAGTTTTTTTCCTCTCGTCTCATGCACTACAATCTTGACATGCGGTGGCTAGAAGGTAATCACAACATGTTCTGTGATATTCACATCTTTTCTGCAACAACAGCAGAAGCGTTACATTTCAGCATCTAAGAGCTGGCAATTGTCGAATGCTCAGGCCACGTGCAAGTAAAATTTTGCGTTGTTTTTTTGTGCAAACAAAATTTTGTGTGGCTTTTTCATGCGAAAAAAATTGCGTGTTTTTTTGTGGTAGAATGTGTGTAATAATTTTTTTTTCTGAGGTCACTTAGTGCAACGAAAATATCTATGAAGGTTTTACGTAATGAAACGAAATAGTGCTGTACGTTTCAGTCAAGTCGAAACCAAACTGAGTTATTTAGCGATCGGCAAAGCACAGCTGAACGCATGTGCGTTTTCGGACGGAGTCGAAAAGCAGAAATGCTGTCTGGGACCAAGTGATATAAAAGCTGTCATAACTTTTCTTTTCTACAATTTTTAATTTCAAACTTGGAAGGATGCTTTGTAACAGCTATAGTAACCGTTCCTGTGATTTTTACATTTTTCCCATTGTTGGAATAGGCGCAATGATCTTTCAAAGTAAAAAAACAGGCAATCCACCCTTGTTTTCGGTTTTTTTCTCTCCAAAAGAAGTGGAAAAATGTTTTTATTTCGATTTTCATAAACTACACAATATGACTCATGTTTTTGTGCAGAATTTATGTTTCTATCATGCAAGGTTTTCCATCCAGAGCCTTTTTAAAGCAACGTCTTGCCCACTCAAGCACCAGCGCGAAAACCATACCGGCGTTCTTGTATCAGACAGCAGCCACGAATATACCGTGGACCGGTGGTCAATGAGTTAACGTATTGTTTGTTTTTTGAAGAAGAATGGAAGTGTTGTGTTTATGTTATCTAATTTTTCAAGAACTCTTCAAGTGATAACACTTAAAGTTTTGAAATTATGTGTACTCAGTAAAGACGCAAATATATACTTGATAATCATTGTTAACACTTTGAGAGCCGGTCTACAAATATATTGTACCTGGATTTCGACCTAAAACCAGCAGTTTCCAGTTGCCTTACCAATGCCATAGATCCTCTGTCAATTGCGCTAGAGAGCTGTTCAAGTGATCAAACGGATTGGCTGGTCTTCTAGTCTGCACTTTAAAAATTTTTTTTGGTTGCGGTTGCGGATTTTTTGTTGAGTGACGTCAAAAGGTGAAATAGTTTTTTGGCATTTTAGGCTCATGTTACCTGGCCTAGGGCCCAATCGCTAGGCCAAAGTATTTTGTTGAAGTTTTCATTGGAAACTAAGCTCGATTCTGAGTTTTTTGAGCCTTTGATCGACTTTCTAACTTTTCTGGTCCAAAAGTTATGATCTAAAATAAACAAATTAATTAACACTTTGGCGTCCAGTCACTTTCAGGGATTTTTGCGCCAAAACAACCAGATCGCACATGGATTTGCGCGAGCGTAACTCGGGCGCCGAAAGTGGTAGAGAGCTGTTCAAAGGCTCAAAAGATGCAGCAAGTCTTCTAGTCTGCACTCGAAAAAAATGTTTTGTTTGGGGGATGCAGATTTTTTGTGAGTGACATAATAAGTGGAAGACTTTTAGTCTACCTTGGCCCACTTCTCCTTTCCTCAGCTCAAACTGTTAGATGGTAGTACTTTGCTTAAGTTTTTATTGGAAACTAGGCTACAATCTGACTCTTTTGATACTTTGGATGACCTGCTGGGGTTTCAGGTTCAAAAGTTATGACCTGAAGGAATAAAAATATTTGACTAATTAGCTAATTAATTAATTTGTTTATTTTAGATCATAACTTTTGAACCAGAAACGCTAGAAAGTCGAAGGCTTAAAAGACTTGGACTCGACAAGCCTAGTTTCCAATAAAAACTTCAGTGAAATACATTGGCCTAGCAGTTGGGCCCTAGGCCAGGTAGCATGAACCAAAAACTATTTCACTAATGACGTCACTCACAAAAAATCTGCAACATCCAACTAAAATTTTTTTTTCGAGTGCAGACTAGAAGACTTGTTGTTTCCTTTGAGGATTGGAACAGCTATCTAGCGCAATCGGCGGAGGAGCTATGGCGTTGGTAAGGCAACTGAAAACTGCTAGTTTTAGGCCGAAATCTAGGTACAATATATTCATAGACTGGCTCTGAAAGTGTTAATTATCTAATTAGCTAATTATTCAAATATTTTTATCACTTTAAATCATAACACTGAACCCGAAGCCCCAGCAGGTCATCCATTATATCAAAAGACTCAGATCGTAGCCTAGTTTCCAATAAAAACTTAAACAAAATACTATCATCCAACAAGGTGGCCTGAATGTCTTCCACTTATGATGTCACTCACAAAAAATCCGAAACCCGAAACCAAAGTTTTTTTTCATTGCAAACTACAAGACTCGCCAAGTCTTTTTGAGCGTTTGAATAGATCTCTAGCACTTACGGTGCCAGGGTTGCCTGCGCAAACCACATGCGATCTGGCTGTTTTTACGCGAACTGCTGGATTTAGGCTGGCTGCAATGGTGTTAAGACCCACATAATCCACTTTTTCTCCGTCACTTTGCAACACCATAACTTGCCCACCGATTGTGCTAGAGAGATGTTCAAATCATCAAAAGATGCTGTAAACCTTCTAGTTTGCGATGAAAACAAATTTTAAGTTTTGGGTTTCAGGTTTTTTTGTGGGTTGTGTCATAAGCGGGGTAAGTTTATCAGGCCCTAGGCCACAACCCCAAGAAGGACATGATTTGCTCAAGTTTCTATTGGAAACTAAGCTAAAAAGCAAATCTTTTGAGCTTTCTAGCGCTTCTGGTTCCAAAGCTATGGCCAGAGAAACTAACTTCGGGTAAAAATTATACAAAGATTTGTTATTTAATTTTGGGTATTTTACCCTAACTTTTGAACCAGAAATCCTAGAAAGCTAATCAAGGGCTCAAAGGACTCAGATTTTAGCTTAGTTTCCACTAAAAACCCGAGTGAAATTATTCCCTCTTGCAGTTAAGGCCCAGATAACCTCAGTTAAAACAGCCTAAATCTACACAACTTAAGTCACTCATAGAAATCCTGAAATTCAAAACTTAAAATTTGTTTTCATTGCAAACTACAAGGTTTACAGCATCTTTTGAGTATTTGAAGGAGACTGCTTGAACAGCTCTCTAGCACAATAGACTGGTGAGTTATAGAGTTGTGAAGTGGTGCAAAAATAGTGGCTCAATGCATGATTTTGAAGTATGAATATTTCATACACCAGCGCCAAAGGTGTTAACAGTTACTGCTGTCAACCAGTTTAAATTGAAACCACTGGTGCATACTGCAAGTCCACTGGCCTTTTTTTGTTCCGCCTTTCAAACAAACTTGTTGATATGTCTGGTGACCCCAGGGAGCAACAGTGGTTCCAGCAGCACCTGTCTCGGGCTGTGGTCAGAGGGAAGACTGCCAGCACACTGGCTTGTGTGCAAGTTTGATCCGATTTCAGCAATCCCCAGTGTATTATTAAAACAGTATTACTGCTCAGCACTTACCTTTGTTCACTGAATAGCCATTGCTTTCCGAATGTTTATGCAGTCTGTATGTTTTGTTGCCCCTTAATGCAGTGTTATTTTGCCCTCTTCTCAGCTGTCTTGACTGCCACATGCCCATGATGAAACTACAGCGTTGTGATGTCTCAATTCAGTTGAAACTTTGGGGTGTTGAATGCAGAAACATTTTTTTCATTTGACAACATGCCTATTCATGCTTGAAATCTCTTGGTATTTTTTATTTCTGCTTCATGCTTGACGTTACCTTATTGCACATTAGCCATTTGTCAATTTATCAAAAACCTAGTTACAATTTTGTGTGTAGTTGCTACTTTGTTCTAGAGCAGCTATGCCCAACCCACAGCCCAGCCGAAGGTTTTGTGCGGCCCATTTATATTGTTGTTGTGGTAAAAGTATCCTACATACTAACAACTTGTCCTTTTTTTGATAATCTTGAATTTGACATTTCTGTTGCAAGTGGTCCTTAGTGCCACTTCATTACAGCTTTTACCATTTCAGTTCTTTTAATACATTAGGTAAAGCTAAATTTAGTTGCCAAGATCAAACCGAGCCATTCAATGAACAACTCTCATTACAGGCCATTAAATGTACGGCCCTGGTTAAGATAGTGACATTTTTAGCTCAGTAATCCATTTGGGTTGGATATAGCTGCTCTAGAGAAAGGTTTCAAGTGCCTGTAGATTCTATTTGAATAAGAGCTGATGATGCCTACTTTGTAGGCGACATATATACTCTGTAAGATCTTAAGTGTCTGATTCTGTGCTGAGAAAGGATTTCTTTCGATAGACAGTGCCTGTATTAAAAGCATTTTTAAGTGTGACAAGCTAAAATTTGCTGTTACATCAAAACATTTAACCTACTTGGGTGAAACTATCCAAGTTTAGAAAGCATTTTCCACATGGGGGCAAGCAAGGAATCAACAGCAAAATTTTAATAGGAAATCAATTCCATGCAAAATTATGCATCCTTAGTCTTTATTCACGTAGAGCACTGTTTTTCGACCCAGGAATCTTCCACAAACGTTCAAGTTGCTCATGGAACCCTATGCAATGTTACAAGTGTTTTTATTGCTACAATTGCAAAGTACTATGGTTGCAAATATTATCCCTGGCAAATTCAGTCAGTTTCAGCAAAACCCCTGGCAGCTGCTCGTCAAACCTCAGTTGAAAATCACTGATGTAGAGTAAGGAATCCTAGCTTTTAACTGGGTGAGACACTGTTTGTTTTTTTCTGAAAGTTGAGAATTTCTTTCGAAAAATGGACACATGGAAGAAAACTTTGCGCAGGCAGAAATACTTTCTACTAGAACAGTGGTTTTCAACATTTTTGTACTGTGACCCATTACAGCAACCCACTATAACCCAATGACATGACCCCCACTTAAAACTCAAATAAAACAATTGTAATACAGCTGTGTACAATAAATATCTACTCGCAACACCTCGAAAAATCGTTCTCACAACCCATCTGTGTGCTGCAACCCCCAATTTAAAAACCACTGTACTAGAATATAGTGGTAGCCTCATATATAACTGGGTGGATATACTTCAAGCAGGCACAACTCTTTGAAACTGAAGTACAGGTGAGAAAGATCTGTAGAGATGTTCAAATAGAACCCAACTTCTGCATGCAAATCAGTGAATCACTGAAAACAAATTTTAACACTTTGGCTGCCGGGTTAATTCAAGCGGTTCGCAAAAAACAGCTAATTCGCACATGGCTTTGCGGATGAATATCTTTAGGTGGTAGTATTTCGCTGAAGTTTTTACTGGAAACTAGGCTACAATCTGAGTCTTTTGATACTTTGGATGACCTGTTGGGGTTTCTGGTTCAAAAGTTCTGATGTAAGTTGGTAAAAATATTTGACTAATTAGCTAATTAGATAATTAATTAATTTGTTTATCTTAGATCATAACTTTTGAACCAGAAATGCTAGAAAGTCGATCAAAGGCTCAAAAGACTCGGACTCGAGTCTAGTTTCCAATGAAAACTTCAGCGAAACACTTTGGCCTAGTGGTTGGCCCTTAGGCCAGGCAACATGAGCCAAAATGACCCTAAAACTACTTCACTTATGAAGTCAGTCACAAAAAATCCGCACCCCCAAACGAAAAATTTTTTTGTCAAGTGTAATCTACTAGACTGTCCGATCCGGTTGAGCCCTTGAACAGCTCTCTAGCGCAATCGACTGAGGAGCTAGGGCGTTGGTAAGGCAACCGAAAACTGCTGTTTTAGGCTGAAATCCAAGTACGAATATATCGTACCCCGGTTCTCAAAGTGTTAAGGAAAAGTCAGTGGAACTGACAACATAAGGTTGGATATTTCTGCAACAGGACTGTGCAACAGCTGTGAGAAAATAACCTTCAACATAAGTATCGCACATCCTGCTTCATCGTCATATTCCAGACAGTCTATTTCATAGATCCAGCAACAACATCAAAAGATTGATCTCTTTTGTTGGGTTCACTCAGTCTGGTTCCTTAAAATTCCATAAATTATCCAACTTTTATCAACATCATAAACAGCAAAGGGAATGGAATTGTTGGTGGAAAATTAGTATGGCCTACCATACCTTGAAGAGTATGTTTTTAGCCCACGACTAGAGAAGGTTTGCCAGTCCCTGGTCTAAACGAGGAACAGCTGCACAGCAAAATCAGACAATTTGACAAGCAATAATTTGAGATCCAACTCCAAACGCTATTTTGGTACTGTTTGCAAAAAAACAAAACTTTAATTCATTTATTTCCAAGTTCAACATGTTTGCTACACATGAATTTCGTTGTGTCCTGGACTACCTGTGAGGTAGAGAAACCTTCAGTGCACTTCATCTTCATCACACTAAAAATTATTTCCAATCGACCATGACTGAACTTCACTAAATATACATTCTTTCTACTGTACTGTGACAGACAAACTTAATGTTGAAAGATTAATGCATGTTTGGATTAACAAGTATACAGTGTGCATTAACAAATTTTAATTGTAACTGTGTGTTTCAACTTCTCATGATTCCAGTTTAATATATTGTGAACATCTTCTGAAAGTTTAAAAAATATCATTTAATGGTCTAATAATTGTGATTCACCTGTAAAAATAGTGTGAGGACCGCTTTTGGATATTTCAACTAATACTGTTTTACTAATTTAAGAAGGTTTAAATGTCATATTTTGTGACATCATGGATTTTGGCATTGCATACCCTCACAAATTTCAAACTCAGCAACTATGTTTCTTACTTATGTGCATTGTGCATGTCTCAATCTGTTCATCTCTACATACCATAAATCTTAATTCTTTTTATATGCCTTCTTTCAATGCTTTTTTGTTTTCCATTCTTCCTTTGACGTATCGCTATTTTTTGCTTCTAGTTTCATTTTTTTAAATATATTTTGTTTTCCTTTTAAAAAATTGCTTTATTTCCACACTTTTTTCTGATTGAAGCATTTTTTTCATTTTTCAAATTTGATGACATGGTCAGATTAGTTGCTACATGTGAGTGCAGCCTTTCTCCTTTTTTAATTATATACTGCTTGACTAACCACAGACGTCACCTTATTAAAGAATCACCGTGCACTAGGCTGATCTGTTTCATTGTTTGGGATTATTATTTTCAACATTGTTTTTCCTTAAGCTTGTATATAAACAAACCATTACTACTAGGCTACAACTACAATCCTTTCTTTCACTTCTTCCCGCATGCGATGCATTGAATATTTTAGCTGCCACACATGGGCGAGGTGAGTGCGCGCCGATTTCAAGACGGCTGCCCGAAACGAGCGCATGCCGGCAACGCAAGAGAGGGCCACATAGAAGGTTAGTTGGCTAGGCTTTTGCGTTATTGTAGGTCGGAGTTAGTTTAGGTTTTGTGGATTGTTTGCTGTCGCAGATGTTACTATCTGTTTCCTGTTCATATTTCCGGCAGGTCATCAGGACAGGTTAACAACGTGTTTTCTTATTATTTTCTGCAACGGTTTTTAACACGAGAATCGCTATTTGCATGCCGAAATTAACCATTTATAATGGCTGTGCTGTGTGCATACGCTTACCCGTGTCCTGCTGCGAGAATGTGCATAGGCCATACTGATTCAAGAATTTTTAAATTTTTACGCAGATATTAATACAGAAATCCCAGACAACGCAATGTCTAGGATGTCTGAGACATGCCTCAGTCCGGAAGGTCAAACGTGCGGCAACCCTTACCCTACATTAAACATGTCCACTGAAAATTACACGGGTGACAATCACAATAAATAAACACAGACATTTCGCTGCAAGTCACAGCAAACCAACTCCAACACCACAGTTACCTTGAATCACTTGCAACACCTTCCGATGCTCCACAGAACTTCTAGCCTACTATCAACCAGAAAGCAAAAATGAAATCATTCTTTGCAGTTGCAGGGTGCAACGTGAAAGTCCTTTACGCCTGACTGAACACAGTTGAATTTTTGCTTATTGTTGGCAAAAATATCATTGGGACAGTGGCATTCCAACAAAGAATTTCAAAACAAATATTGAGACGTTTAGTCCCGCTGTTAATGAAACGCTTAGGTCATTGTGAAGTTGACTACCATCGGGATTACGATACGTGTGACACCCAGCCAGAAGAAAAAACGCGTGAAGTAAATCGATCGTTCAGAAAATTTTTTCTTCGCACTACTTTTCTCCCAACTTGAAGTCAAACAATGTGATCATTGTAATCCCGATGGTAGTAATTATTACTACAGAAATACATGACCACAATCTGCGCTCTAGCGCCAAACTGCTAATTTTTAAATGGAGAATAACATGTACATTGTCCACGCAGGTGTCGGCAACTGCACGCCGGGCACAAACTGCTTCCACTTCCCAGCGCCAGATTTAGATGGTGGGGATCTGGGGCCCAGGCGTGGTGGGAGGCTCCACGTGCGGATACAAAATGTTCAGCTAGGGGATGACCGATGAAGTCACTTGTACTTCCACATACCATTATTGGTGTGCAGACAATTGAGACCAATTCATTTGAGACCATTCATTTGAGACCACTTCATTTGAGACCACGTTCATTTGAGACCACGACATTTGACCTGTTCATTTGAGACCACATTCATTTGAGACCTGATCATTTGAGACCACAGTCATTTGAGCCCATACTCATTTGAGACCACATTCATTTGAGACCACAGTCGTTTGAGACCACATTCATTTGAGACCACATTCATTTGAGACCACAGTCATTTGAGACCACATTCATTTGAGACCACAGTCGTTTGAGACCACATTCGTTTGAGACCACATTCATTTGAGACCACATTCATTTGAGACTACATTCATTTGAGACCACATTCATTTTAGACCACATTCATTTCAGATCACGTTCATTTTAGATCACATTCATTTTATGCCATGTCAAAGTGAAGCTGTTTTGATTTACTGTGAATCACATTTTTATGATCTACCTTCCACTTCTTTGCGGGACTTGACTTTATCTGCTTAAATACTGGCGTTTGTACAGATCACGTGTCAGACGTTTTGCTTATACGCAGTTGCATTTCTCTTCTAAAAAGTCACGAAATTTTTCTCCTGTGACTTTTTCGACCAACGCAAAACGACATTTTTTCTCATCTTTCATTTTTAGTTGAAAACTAAAACTATTGTGGTGCCTCGATAAAGGAAACGGGCAGGAATGCAAAACATGTAATTTTTTGACGTGGTCTAAATTACATTTTAGAGGGTACAACGCTCCATTCCAAGCCCGAGGTGTGAAGAGTTTTCTGACCTCTGCGGTGTTTTAAAGTGCGGGCAGAGCCGAATTAAATGGTAGGGGGGCGAAATGCTTGAGAAGTAAGAAAGCCGAATAAAATGGTAGGGGGGGCGAAATGGTTGTAGAAGTAAGAAAAACCTTAACTATCACAATATCTTACTTTCTAGTCAGAATGATCAAACCGGGTCTGTAGAAGAGTAGCGATCTGAAAAGAACTGAGCTGTAATGAGTAGGTATATAATAAAATATCCATAGCTTTTGTTGCTGTATGTAGTCATGCTGTTAGCAGGGAGTATGATTAAGATATGATGTCATTACATATTTAAGCGTGACATGCACGGCACGCCATGGTAAAGTAGGAATGTTCACTAGAAAACATTACGTTTGCAAGCAGTAGCATGTAAGTTATAAATAATTGGTAGCGAACTAACATTGCTTTGCATAGCAGTACATTATCAGGAGGGTAAAAAATTAAGTGTAAACAAATGTGGACTTTTCTTGGTTTTCATCTGTGGAAAAAAACATGTTTTCAACACGTTAACCAGTTCCACGCTAAAATGTGCTTTACTTTGCGATTCATCACTGCTTATTATGAGTGAAAAAGATAAGAAATCAGAAGTTTTCAGCTATTTTTGAATTGTGAATTTATGTCAAATATGAATTTATTGCTAGGAGTCATGCTTTTTCTCGAACAAAGGGCTTTTAAACACTTCTTCGCATTTGTGTTAATGCAAATGTGTGCGTGTTTAAAAGAACACATGCAGTCCACTGTGTGTTTTGCGCTCTTTGCATGGTTTACCCGGGCAGCGCTGTCAGCTGGAATCGTCAAGACTGCAATAAAACATGCAATGAGTGCAAATGCTCGGACACAAATGTGGTTTGCCAAAAAGCCATTTTCTTGATTCTGGTCGTAAGAAATGACAAAAGGTCCTCAGCGACTGCCCTTCCAGAAATTGTTTATATGACCGTTATCTTGAGATTCCTTTATGCCAGTAACTGTTCTCTTAATCGCCTGAACTTGTCATTGTTGTTTTTGCGCTGATTTCCTCATGGTCGATTAGTGATCGAGCATTTTCGTCCCCGTTTGTGTTGTTTCGCCCCCTATCGCCACCTTTGTTTTTTTCGCCCCATTGCCCATCGAAATCGCCCCCAGGGGGGCGGTTTCGCCCACTTTGAGAACCACTGGGTTAGAGAGTGACTCGGCAAGAAACGACATTAACCCAAACAATAAGAAGCCAGTGATTGCAAACAAAAACACCTGAAAAATAACATGTCAATTTGGCCAGTCACGCTGAGTGTGAAAAGTGTTTCGAAGCTTTTGTCGTGATTTCCACCTACATTTTCAGGTGCTCTGGTTAACACATGCACTACTGCTTTAACGTTGCTGCTTGAAAGCTTTGCTGAAAAAAAAACGATTCAGTCGCGAGGTTTTAGCTAACACCGCCAGATTCTTGCGCTTTGCCTCCTTACAAACTTTGCGCATTTTAGCTCCTGAAGGCATTGCAAATTTCGGCATCGCGTTAGCTAAACACTGTCATCTCGTTTTCTGCTCTTTCGTTCTACAAATCGACTGATGAAACCCTTTTCTGACGGAACACGCATAGCATATGGTGCAAATGGCTTGATATTACCACTTTCACGTGTTTATGATGTTACACAACGATGGTGACCATCGGAAGAAAAGTGCGTTTCCACCATACGTTGTCTTTATGATGAAACAAAGGCCACAGTTCGGCCGGGCAACCTCTAGAGTAGACGACACAAGAAGGTACTGGAGCGTTTTGTTACTATATAGCAGGGGTGGCTAAACCTGCTCTATGTATGAGCCGCATATCGTAAAACCCAAGTTACAAAGAGCAGCAACATAAAAATCTAAAAACACGAATTTATTTGCAATCTACGCTTCACAGTACCATTTTACAATATTTCTACACCTTGCAATAGAAATAAAAAATAAAGAGCTAACATATAATATTTCGGAAAGCTCAAAGAGCCGCATGCAAAGGTTCGAAGAGCCGCAGTTTGGCCACGCCTGCTATATAGTATTTACCAATGGTTCTTCAGCGGGGCGGCGCGCCACCCCAGGGGGCGTGAATAAATTTCCAGGGGGAGCGAGCCCTTACGCGCCCTGCAACATGGAAAATTTGATCAATAAATTTACCAATAAATACATTTGTTTCTACAGGTTATTTAACGTCAGGGGTGCTTGAAACAAATGACAATCACTATAAAACCACTTCTATACACGAAACAACAACCACAGCAGGACTAGCTTTAGCACGCCAATATTATCGTGTTCGCGACTTTGTGCAGTAGGCGTGATGCACGAGTAGATAATCATACTCATGCCAAAAGATCGATTATTAGAAAAAAGTTACATTAAACTTCAAATATATTTGCATTGAACAAAAACAAAAATATTTACATTCAGTAGTGATTACAAAAACTGGCAGCAAGTCAGAATTGTAGAGAAATCAATAGATGTAGGCGTACTCACTGCAACATCGGGATAAAAATTTGTATTCTTGTATCGCTTCCGAATTACAGTTTTTCAAAGGAGTATTTTATTTAAAACAAATAATTTTCATCACGGGGTGCCCCCTTGGAGTGAGGGGCCCGGGTCAATTACCCCCGCTGCCCCCCTTGATCCGGCCGTGCGGGTACATTTACAAACAAGCGTGAGTCACCCCTGGACACGGAAGGGCGCAACCTTGCAAAATTTCAAATGAATAGTCACCTTGGAAAATTTCAGGTCTCCCGCACCAAAGTGAAAGGCAGATCATAAAAAGTGATACACAGTAAATCAAAACAGCTTCACTTTAACATGGCGTAAAATGAATGTGATCTCAAATTAAAGTAGTCTCAAATGAATGTGGCCTCAAATGGATGTGGTCTCCAGTGAAGTGGTCTCAAATGAATGTGGTCTGAAATGAAGTGGTCTCAAATGAAGTGGTCTCAAAAGAATGTGGTCTCAAATGACTGTGGTCTGAAATGACTGTGGTCTCAAATGAATGTGATCTCAAATGAAGTGGTCTCAAATAACTGTGGTCTCAAATGAATGCGGTCTCAAATGACTGTGGTCTCAAATGACTGTGGTCTCAAATGAATGTGGTCTCAAATGAATGTGGTCTCAAATGAATGTGGTCTCAAATGAAGTGGTCTCAAATGAAGTAGTCTCGAATGAATGTGGTCTCAAACGAACACGTCTCAAATGAACGTGGTCTCAAATGAAGTGGTTTCAAATGAATAGGTTTCAAATGAACGTGGTTTCAAATGTCGTGATCTCAAATGAACGTGGTCTCAAATGAATGGTCTCAAATGAATTGGTCTCAATAGTCATGGAACCACCATTATTATTTATGATGTAATCTTGTGACGTCACATTTGCTAACTCAAGTGTAACAAAACTTTATGATTCAACATGGTATTTGACAATCATTTGCGATTTGTGAAACTGTTGCAAAACCAGTCACTAGAAGCATCGCATCTTCGTTTTTCTAATATTTGCTTGAAAAAAGGTTTGAAAATTTTGGAAAAACTTTCTGGGGGATCCAACGTTTTCATCATCTCTAAACGCCAGTCCTCGCTCAGAAATAAATTTTCGCCTATACGACAGAAAACAAACGTCGCAGGCAGAGGTGATTTCCGATATTGTTCGCATTGAATGACATGACTGGCTAGTTCTGTATTAATTCTTCATAGTGATTAATTACTGTACATCTGCGACTGAATGTAATCGTGGCATCTATATGTTCCATTGAATGCTCGTCGCTCCTCAAGCGCTCAAGAGCGTGCTTTCAGTCGTCGAAGATTCCTTTTCTCATAAGGAAATGCGCAATTTTAGTCGTATCCCCGCACATCAGTTTACAAGTGAAACATTTAACACAAGTTTGTGAAGGAGAAAAACAAAGCAAGCATCTGTCAACTACTTCGCCATTGTGGTTCTGGTGACGAATAAGACTTGTGGTGCATTTCCGTGACAAGTTTGTCTTTTCTGTGTTGTGGAACATCACATTTCAAAAATAACTGTTCATCACAATGTCAAAAAGAACCTGTTTCATATTTCAACCAAAATTCTCACATTTTTTTCTGCATATTGGCCGGCCAGATGGTCCAGACACCGATATCGTTGCCTCAAGTGATAGGGTCAGCCATCTCATCTATTGTGTTTTCCGATGATGCATCTTGATGTTCTGCTACTGCACTGCTGGTTAAACTAGGTATATTTTCATCGCTACTTAGATCTAAGTCTGTCACAACATGTTCCTCTATTTTCTGTCCTTACAGGTTCCGGAGAAATGTCTCCGTTGGACTTCACTACCACTGTGAAATAGTCACTTGAATGTTTCTTGAGTAAGCTGCAAATTTTTTCTCTTTTGCTTTCTTTTAGAACCACTTGGATAAGCTCTACACTTATTAAAATAACGATCCCCTTCTGTCCATGTTTATTTATGAATAAGCTTAATAAGGCTGCCACATTTTCATCGCAAAAAGAGAGGACAACCTACGACTGTAGTTTACTTGAGTGCAGGGACCGAGTTTGCTTTATTGTTTGCGCTTCGATGACGTCACCGTGTTCACTCAACCGTAGTACGACCGTTTTGTAAAATTTGCAAATTGGGGACACATTATGGATTTGATATATTTGACCATGGCCCATGGCCCCCTGGCTACGCTCATCGTGGTGACACAGCGCCCTTCTTTGTTTACACTGATCAACTATTGTGCCATTGTGTTTTCATTTGCTCTAATGTTCGCTAGCATGCGATGGCTTTTATGATGCTTCTGCTTGTTGGCTGAGTCATGTGAAACAATAAACCATTGAAACCATTGAAATGGTCTGACCGTCGAGCTGAACGGACGTGCGCTCATGGAGCGCTGAAATGCACTGTACTTCTGGAGTTCAACACGTTTCAGAGACAGTTGACATTACTGTTTTATACTGCTTGTCTATTTAGCTACTTTAGCTGTCCTTGA